>ERZ1066127.290-NODE-290-length-30260-cov-11.296408_pt1 | contig 30260 bp, 21 predicted proteins | sample MGYA00382774_ERZ1066127 | MGnify/ENA primary metagenome ERZ1066127 (study PRJEB33369, sample SAMEA5778357) | biofilm metagenome | biome: Industrial cooling water; feature: Water cooling tower basin; material: Biofilm | place: United Arab Emirates | collected...
GGCCATACTCCATGCAGAAATAGGCCACTTTGGGGCTTTTTGCCGCTTTGGGTGTTTTCATATAGCCATCAAACTCGGCCAAAACAGCCTTCATGTTGGCCATGAAGGTTTTATTTGAAATTAATGCCTGGTATTGCTCAAAATTGAGGCTTTCTAAAAGCGATACCGGGTTGTGTTGTCAGCGCTCCCATAATTGAGGGTCGATGGATTCAAAAAGCTCAATGGCGCGGTAATTCCACGACCACCATAGGTTTTGAGCCAGTTTGCGCAGGGGTTCCAGCTGCTTGGGTACTTCAGAGCGCACCAAAACGCGCTTCCAAACCGGATCGTTGTTCTTAGCTTGCATGAGATGAAATTGGTTATTCGCGTAAATGTAAACATAAAGTGGATACAATAATCCACAATTTTACAGCCACTTATTCTTCCGTGATGGCTTCCATGATGGCCTCGTTGCTCGCCACCTTCGGATGTTTGCGCTCGTGGTATTCGCGGTGGTGGCGAAGCACATATTTTTTTACTAAATCGGGACGGTTTGTGCTGATGTCGTGGTCCTGCTCAGCAATGTAAACCAAACGCAATGGTGCATTACGCAATTTCCTTTCAGCGAATAACAGGTTACGAGGTTCAACAATCCAATCCTTCCCGCCTTGGATTACGGTGCTCGGCTTGTGAATTTTCTCCCATTTGCGGTCCAGCTTTTTAAGCTCACGTTCATGGGCGTATTTTTCGAGCGTAGCCACGTTCACCGCATCGGGTAAAAACTTTTGTGCATATTTCCACCGTCCGAGGGGCGAAAACCACCAATACTTTTCAAGTTGTGGATCAATCGGAGGCGCCAACATCACCAGGGCATCTACTAAATCGGGGTAATCGGCTGCTAGTTGGGCAACGATGGGTGAACCAAACGAACGACCGAGCAAAATAATGGGCCGGTTGTTGGGATAGCGCGCCAAAATGGCGTGCATCATGCGGGCTTGGTCCTCAATCGATACCAGCGCCTCACCATAATCCGATTTGCCGTAACCTGGCCTGTCAATCGAAATCATGAGAAAACGCTCTTGCAGTTCAGGGTCGTTCATGAGGTTAAAATACCCTTGCCAACTGCCAGGCGCGCCATGTACCAGAAAAAGCAATGGCAAACTATCGTGGCCCATTTTGGCATAGTGCAACGATCGGCCCAAGGTGTCAACTTGGTGAAAACTAGGCTTTAATGGTTTACCAGCATAATAAGATGCCAATTCCTGATCGGTTAATTCCCAACCTTTACAGCCCCATTGCGCCAACAGCGGCAGGAGCAGCAAAAACAGTCGAAAGGGTGGTTTCATCAGGTAATTCACGACAGCAATTCGCTTAAAGCGACAGACTACAAACAAAATAAAAGGTTTTTAGGCAAAAAATACCGCATTTAGGGCATTTTTATACGAAATCCAGTTTTTTTGGCACAAAACATGCTATTCAGTGGCGTCTATTTACGCAAGCCATGAAAAATTTACTTCTGCTCTTAACCCTTTGCAGTACGCTAACTACTTCCTTCGCCCAATCACCACGCGCAAGGGTTCAAACCAACATCACCGGTGATGTTGAAAGCTATGAGGTACGAGGCAGAAATGGCTGGGCATGGAAACGCAAAGTAACTTATGGCGAATTTGCCACTTCGCGCGTACGCGGCGGATGGCGGACTTACCATGAATTCCCCTTCATACTCACTTTTTCGCGTGCGCGTCAACGCTTTTCCTACACCCAGTATGGTCCCGATAGCCTGCGCGCCGAATACTGGGGCGTATTCATCCACGAACAAACCGATTTGCCTGTACTTGGCCGCTACTTCCAAATCCCGCTGCGTTACAACCAATACATGGCAGGAAATATATTCGTCCCATCCTCGAATAAACTGTATGAGTTTGTGCTCAATTACCCTGAAATCAACACCAAACTGACGCCTACCGAAGGCCGAATTTTCGACCAAGAAGGATTTACCATCCACATTCGTGGCATTCAGCGCATGGAACAAATGCAATTCAATTTACCTACCAACCTTGGATTTGAATTTTTAATCGACAATGAAGTAGTGGCGGTGGTAGACGGCATGGTACACGGACGCGTGCATTTTCGGCGTAATTTGAGCGATGAACACAAAACAGTTTTGGCAGCGGTGATGAATGGCTACCTGCTGCGGACCCACTGATTATTGGGCTTTGATGCCTGCTTTCAGCTTCCCGTTGCTTTCAACAATCAACAGCATGTAGGTATCGCTGAGTTGTACGTCGGTAGGTTCAAGCCGATCGATACTGCCCGAAAGTTGCAGCAATCCCCCTAAATTGGGTTGATTCAGGCTGTTACCTGCCAATTTGCGCATTTCTTCAAGTTCCTTTTTTACTGGATAACGCATTTGCGCCTCCACCATGCTCTTGAAATTGCTCTTGAAGAGCCATTCAGCCGATTGCAACAATAAATCGCGTGATTTTACATCAAAATCGAAATTGCGAATGCGGATTTCTTGCTTGCTAGGCTCGTAATACGGCACCCCGCTGAAATAGTAGGTGCCGTTAATTTTTTTAGAAAAGATACCGCTTTTGGTACGGCCTTTCAGCTTCACACGTGCAACCAAAGTCTGTCCTTTGCCCCAAATGTCAATTTCTTCGACTGTAACCCGGTGTTTACCGCCCTCAAAGACCATTTCTTTGCCTGCCAACTCTTTGCGGGCCAATTGGGTAGCAGTAGCGTAATCAACGCCTGCCGTAAGGGTCAATTTTACCTCATCGCTAAGTACTTTATTGACTTGTAAGGCAGGCATAGGTTTCTTCTTGCCCCCTTTCGCTGGCTCCGCAGTGCTTACCAAAACGGTTGCCCCAATGCCTGCTGTTAAACGCAGGGCCGATGGCTCGGGGACCAAACGCGACAGGTAGACCGAATCGGGATTGATGATCAGCCAAGCTGGCACAGGACCTGGAATGGGCAAAGGGTCTTGCAATTGATTCCAGTAGGTGAGTACTTGTTTCTGGAATTTGAGCTGCTTTTTGGCTTCCTTATCGAGCAAATCGGCCATTTTATTAAGTTCTTGGTCGATGACTTTTTCGATGAGTCCACCAATGGGGATTTTTACAATGCCAATATCGAGGGTAGGCCGTTGGGTCCATTTATAGCCAATTTGTGACTGGGTACTGATGCTCCAGTCGGGTTGCACGCTCAGCTTGCTGTTGAGGCTAACTTCGAGGTTGAAGGTGGCATCTTGTACCAGTTGTGGCGCGCTGCTGCTGCTGAAAATGCCTCCTAGGGTGCTTTTCACACGGCCTTTCACATAAATATGAAGGGGAACTGTAGCTTGCAGGTAATCTCCTTTGGCGCCAATGCGTACATTGCCTGTGCGCTTAACGATGAGCTGCACATTGTCGCCGCCATTGTTGTCAAAATCGAGGTCCTCATACAAAACCTCGCCCAATGCTTTATTCAACAAGGCTGCTACTTCGGCATAGGGAATGGTGATGGGCAAATTGAGGGTACTGCGTGGTAAAACCAATTGTTTGGCAACACTCGAAAGTTCTGGTGCAGGTGCTTCTTGCGTAACGGTAGTGCTTTTGCAAGACCACAAGGCTGTGCTCAAAACAGCCATCATCCAAAATTGCTTCATGCTATCGGGTTTTCATGCCGGCGGCGAAACAGGCGCGGCAACGGGGTTCGTAACTGTCTTTTTCGCCCAGCAGCACTTTGTTTTCGCTGGCTGCTGTGCGGTAGGAATGGCTGGCGAGGTCGCCGCATACCATGCAAATGGCGTGTACTTTGGTCACATATTCGGCCACAGCAAGCAGTTGGGGCATGGGGCCAAAGGGTTTGCCGAGGTAATCCATATCGAGGCCGGCCACAATCACCCTGCTTCCGCGTTGAGCCAGTTGCTGGACCACGCTAACAAGTTCATCGTCGAAAAACTGGGCCTCGTCAATGCCAACAACTTCCACTTCGCTGGCATACAGCAAAATGTTGGAAGCATGTTCAACGGGCGTGCTGGGTATGCTATTGGCGTTGTGCGACACGATGGCCGTTTCGTCGTATCGGGTATCGAGCAGTGGTTTGAAAATTTCTGTTTTTTGATTGGCAAATTGTGCCCTGCGCAATCGGCGGATGAGTTCTTCCGTTTTCCCTGAGAACATGGAGCCACAAATCACTTCTATCCAGCCATGGGTATGGCCCTGCAAACGGGGTTCGGTAAACATGTTTTTTTGGATTCGTACAGAAGGCCGTACCTTCGTATCACCGCACAAAAATAGTCATTTCCATCTCCCATAAAAGTAGCCATGCACAACAACGAGCCCACCGCCACCCTGCTGCAAGTTTTACGCGATTTATCGCGGACCATCGAACAAATGGCACCTGAGCAAAGCCTCACGGCCATTGAACGCGATTTGCTATTGGCGGAAATGCAGCAGTTGTATGCCCAAATACTCCAATGGCCAGTTGCGGCACCCAAAAAGGTAGAAGTGGCGCCGGCAGCTGCACCCTTTGTGGCGAATGTGCCCGATTCAAAAGTTGATGAAGCTGCTGTAGCGGCAGTAGCTGCACCCGAAACGCAGGCAACAGCCTTGGAGGAGCAAGTTGAAGCGCCGACGGGGGAGGTGATGGAACAATTGGCCGATGTGGTGGAAGAAGCTGTTGAAGAGGCGATGGAAACTGGCAAAGAAGTGGAATTTGATATTCAGTTGCAAGTTTCTGAAAAAGAAAAAGCACCGGCAGAGGATGGTGTTGCCGAGGTAGCAGAAAGAGAGGAGGTGGCTGCAGGAGTCGCTGATTTGGCCATGGAAGCTCAAGCCAATACTGACGTCATGGAAGAAAGCCCGGTTGCAGCTTCTGCACCCGCAGCTGTATCACAAGCTCAGCGCTCGGTGGCCTTTTCGCTTAGCGGCGTACTGCAACAAAGCGGCGATAGTCAGCTGGTGATGGCCCACCTCAAACTCAAACCCATCGACGACCTCAAATCGGGCATCGGACTCAACGAAAAGTTCTTATTTATGCGCGAATTGTTCAACAACGATCACCTCGCTTATGCCGATGCGATTGAACAATTGAATGCCAGCAACAGCTTGGCTGAAGCCGAAAAAATCATTGCCGATAAATTGCTGCCGGCATATCAGTGGGATTTGGAAACAGAGGCTGCTGTGAGCTTCTTGCACTTGATTTTCAGGCGATTTGCCCCTAATGTCTAGGCAGGAAGTTGGCGCAGAAAACGTATCGCGCGCTCATTGAATAACTGTGGCTGTTCGATGGTTACCACATGGCCGCAGCTGTCGATGATTTCTAAGGTGGCATGGTGTGCTTTGGCAACCATGTTTTGGACAGTGGGTAAAAACATATGGTCTTCTCCGCCCATGACGTACAAGGTGGGAATTTCGGGTAATTTGGCCTCGAAGCGGCGAAGTAAGGGGGTAAGTTGACCAGTTAGTTTGTACCAACGCAAAAACTCTTTCTGCGCCAGTTTTTGTGCTTCACGGATGAAGAAGTTGCGCGATTCGGCATGGTTTCTCCGTGGCATGATCACCCAGGCAAATAACTTGTAAAGCCACATAAAGGGCATAACTCCTTTGAAAGCATTACCCAGACCAACAAAAAATTTACCTCGTAAATCAAGTTTGGCAATGGCCCCTGCTAACACCATGCTTTGGACCCGTTGGGGCTGCATTTCGGCAATTTGGCGAATGATGATGGTGCCCAATGAAATGCCTACAAAATGGGCCTGCTTGATTTTTAAATGATCGAGCACTTCAAACACATCGTTCGCAATGGTATCGAAAGAATAGTTCAGCTGGTTTTCAGCGGCCCCGGGTGAGCGGCCATGTCCACGCAAATCTACCAGCAACAAATTAAAGTGCGCTTGGAATGCACGCACTTGTCGGTACCAAATGGCCGAATTACCCCCTGCTCCGTGGATGAAAACCACCCAGGGCGCTTCGGTTGTGAGTTGATGTGTTTTGAAATAAAGCATCAGGGATTGTGTGTGTAACGCAACAATTGCGGGTTTTTGAAATTGCTCTTCCGGCTCGCAATTACATGCACCGGCTGGCCTTTCCATGGCAATCGCGCAACACCATCAACAGTTTCGAGCACCGGATGTTTGGTGGGGTCGAGCCACTCCTCATCGCCCAGCTGTCCTTCGTAGAATTGGACTTGGCTGCTGCCGTTACTAAGGCGCACTTCTAATTGATTTCCCTTTATCTGCGCACGAATTTCTGGTTGCTTCAGCTCACGACCGTCGGGTTGGTATTCCTTGAGGCCAGGAAGTGCTTCGCCATCTTTCCACTTCAACACCGCCATCAACTCACCCGTATTGTGGTACTTTTTTTCGATGCCGCTTTTTTTGTTGTTGACATACTGCGCTTCCTGATACAAAATGCCGTCTTGGTAGTACCAACGCGACCATCCATTTTTGATATCGGCTTCGTAGGTAATGCTGGCCGCCAACTTGCCATTTTCGTAATATTCTTTGGCTTCTCCATGGCGCTTGCCATCCTTCACAGGCACCTCGTTTTGCACCTTGCCATTGGGATGGTAGTTCACCGATACGCCTTCCATCAAACGACCATTCGCATCTACCTTGTTTTCAACTTTGGCAGCTTCTTCGCCGCATGCAGTGGCTAATAAAAGGGCTAAAACCCAACCAAATGGATACCTCATCACGTCGATTTGTTGCAATTTAGGGATAATACGACCTATTGCCAACGTTTCAGGTTATCGCAGGCTGCAAATTCATCGTCAATCTGAATGTATGTCTTGGTTTTGGCTTTCATGAACCAGTCCTGCATGCGTTCGATGCGCTTGAGATTGAGGGCAGCTGTTTGAATGCGCGCATAATCGTCGGTGAGGTTCGCCTGGTGCGGACGCGTACGGCTTTTCAGGTAAAAAACCCGGAAACCTCTGGTGCCATCGGGAGCACTGTAAGGCTGTGGATCGCTCAATTGGCCGGCTTGCAATTTGTCGATGGCAAAATACACATCGGGCGTTAATTGGTCGATGGTGAAGCTGTTGCTGCCGGCATTGTCGTTGGTGAGCATGCCGCCGTTGTTTTTGCTTTCCTCGTCATCGGAATACTTGCGCACAGCATCGATAAAGGTGATACGTCCATCTTGCACCTTGGTGCGCACCGAATCGAGCTCACGACGCGTGGCCTCCAATTCACGGTTGCCAACAGGTGGTTTGATGAGGATGTGGCGGCAATGAACCCGGTCGCCCCGGCGCTCTACCAATTGCAAAATGTGGTAACCAAATTTGGTGCGGATGACTTGTGAAACTTCGCCCGGTCGCAGCTTAAAAGCAACGGCTTCAAATTCGGGCACCATATCACCCCGACCAAAAAAGCCTAAACTGCCACCTTCTTTGGCCGAACCCGGGTCTTCTGAATACAAAATGGCCAGGGTTGCAAAATTCTCACCCTTTAAAATGCGGTCGCGGATGCCATTGAGTTTTTCAATGGTAAACTCTTTTTGAACCGGCCCTACTTCCGGAAACATCACAATTTGGCCAATTTCAACCTCTGCATCAAAATACGGGATGCTGTCGGCAGGTATTTTGGAAAAATAATCCTGCACTTCACGGGGTGAAATGGTAACGTTGGAGGTGATTTTATCCTGCATTTTTTGAGCAAGAATCATTTCCTTGATTTGTGGCTTGAATTCTTCTTTGATTTCAACCACGGTTTTGCCGTAGAATTCTTCGAGTTTTTCGCGACTACCAATCATGCTGATGAAATAGCGCAATCGCCTTTCTATTTGCATGTCAATTTCATCGTCGCCTACCTCCAAAGAATCGAACTCGGCTTGGCGAATCATGAGTTTATTGGTGAGCATTTGGTCGAGCACCACACAACGCATTTCGGGGTTGGGTTCATTTCCTTGCTGCAGCCAGTTGGCGTATTCGGCTTCTACTTCCGATTTAAGGATGATTTTATCGCCCACAACGGCCACAACACCATCTACTTTGGCCGATTTGCCTGGTTGTGCTTGCACAGCTGTTCCCACAAAAAGCCACGCCATAAGGAGCAAGGCCAGCTTCAACTTCCCATCAGGGCGTATAAATCTCATATGTTTTTTCTGCTAACGACCTTTTGTATAGGTCCTGGTAATAACGTTCAATAAACTCCTGTCGTCTTTGCAACAAAATCAAACTGCGGATATTTTGTGCTTCAACCGAAAGGGGAGGCGCCTCACCCACGCCTTTGTAATCGCGCAACAGCAAGAGGTAAACATGGGTAGAATCGCTGCGTTGTTGTACCTGTCCGCGCAGGCCAAAAGAAAAATCTTGCTGTAAATCAGTGGGCGTGCCGCGCATTACATCGTCAACGTACAACCAATTGGTATCGGAAACTTGAAACTGACTGGCATACTGAAAACAGTATTCCTCAAGCTCTTTGGCATTGCGACTTCCTTTTGCAGCCATCAACTGGCGCAAGTAATCCTGCCGGGGGGCATCGCGGTCAATTTTTACAAAACGGCCGCGCATGAGTGGTCGACGCAATGCCAATTGTTCTTTATTGGCTTTGAAGTAAGTGAGAATGAGGTCGTTGTCAACGGCCGTATCCATCAAAGGAGCAATAACCTCGTTTTCGATACGGTATTGCAATAAACTCTGCCGGTATTCTTCGAGTTTGGCGCTCACGTCTTTTTGTTCAGCTGTGAGTTGCGATTCTGCCTCCATCAAAATGAGGTGCCGGCGAATCCAGTTGTCGATGTACGACTTGGTGATTTCGAGGCTATCGTCAGGGTCGCTGCCCTCAGGCACCAAGCCCGATAAATCGCTCTGATACAGGTAATAAGCGCCCACCCGTGCCACTGCATCGGAACGCTGACTGCTTTTTTCAAGCAGTTCGCAGGAGGTCAGAAGTCCCAAGAGGACAAGGACACGGGTGAGCTTCAATTTATTGGGGTAAGATGCTGTTAAAGGTTTCGCTGTTGATTACCACCTGGTATTTGTTTTCGAGTTCTTTGATCCAGTTGCGCTCGAGGTATTGCTGGTAGTCGCTGGTAACCAAGCCGCGTACTTCGTTCAATGGCTTTACGCTTGGAGGCAATACCTCTTTGATGCGTACCACCACAAATTGGCCGTTGTTTTCAATCACATCGCTGGTTCCAACTTTCCATTCAACCTTTTCGAGTACAGGCAAAGCACCTTTTTCGAATTTGCCGCTGTTGATTTTGAGGCCGAGCGGATTGGTTTTGTTGTATTTGGCCAGTAATTTATCGTGGGTGTTTTTCTTTTTACCAATCTCCTTGCGCAGGCTTTTGGCCGATTTGGCATCTGCCAAAGTGTACACATCGGCATCGAGGCGGTCTTTGTAAAGGTACTTATCGCCTTGGGTAGCGTAAAATGCCGAGAGGCCATCGGTGTCGGTTACCGCCTTCGACCAAACCATTTGGTCGGTGAGGTCGAACAACAAAATACCCTCGCGGTATTCTTTCATCAAGGCCCGGAAGTCGGCATGCTTACTTTCCAAGCGGCTGTCTTCGTAGGCCAGCAATTGCTCATCTACCCACTTTTGGTAGGTGTTGTTGAGGAAAATGGCGAGGTCGGCCGATTGTACCAAACCCGATTGTGTTTTGAGGTGGGAAGCCAGGTCGCTTTGGTTGAACTTGCGGTCGGCAAAAGCACATACAACTTCGTCTTTTTTAAATGTTGGTACCTGCCAGTTGCCATTGCGGTAGGTGGTATCAACCACCAGGGCAAATACTGCAGCACGTGCCTTGGTGTTTTCGGTGAACTTGTATTCTTTTTTCAATTTGGCCAGCAAATTGGCCTTGTTGATGTTGGCGCGGCTGTCGCGGGCTATGCGGCTTTCCAAATCGGCACGTGCCTGCTCAAAAGCCGGAATGCTGCGCAAATCAATACGTTTGATGATATGCCAGCCGTAAGCCGTTTGCACAGGTGCAGAAATGTCGCCGTTGTTCTTCAAGGCATAGGCAGCTTCTTCAAATTCAGGTACCATGCGACCGGTTCCGAAATAGGGCAACAGCCCCTGTTGTTGTGATGAACTGGGGTCTTCGCTGAACTGTGCCACCAGCTGTTCAAAGTTTTCACCTGCCTGGATCCGGCGGTGCAGTTCCATGATGCGGCGGCGGGTTTGCTCTTTCACCGAATCGGTGTCGGTATTGCGAATGACCAACATGAGGTGCGCTACCCTGATTTCACCACGGGCAGGACGCTCGCCAGTAACTTTAAGCACATGGTAACCGTATTGGGTGCGGAAAACGGGCGACAAGCCACCAACCGGTGTTTTGTAGGCCATGTCTTCAAAAGGATAAATCATGCGAAAGGCACTGAAAAAGCCCAAATCACCAGCATTGTCTTTGGCCGAAGGGTCCTCAGAAACTTCTTTCGCTACTTTGTTGAAGTCTTCACCCTTGAGCAAACGTTCGCGGATTTGCATGGCTTTTTTATAGGCCACCAAGCTATCGGCAGGCGAGGCATTTTCTTCGATTTTCACCATGATGTGGCTAGCCCTGCGTTCGGTTTGGGTACGGGCATAGGCTTCTTGCAACAAAGTCTGGTTGGTTTCTTTGTCGCGCAAATAAGGCTGAGCCAACTGGCTGCGGTAGTTATCGAGCTCCCGCTTGAATTTTTGGGTGGTGTCAAGCCCTTGTTGGTAAGCCTCCTGCACTTTCAATTTAAAGCGCACATACAATTCGAGGTACTCCTTGAGGTCATCGGCAGTAGGTGCTTTTTTGCTGTAATTGTTTTTGTTGTAAACACTTAAAAACTCCTGAACGCTCACCGCGTCGCCGTTAACCGAAAACAAAACACGGTCGTCGGATTGTGCCACGGCACCCCAGCTGCTCAACAGCATCAGTACCCCAAAAAGCCATGCATTTTTGTTCATATCTACTTGTTTATGTTTTTGACTTGTTGCGTTTTGCGCAATTGTTTTCGAAGAATTGCAAAAATAGAGATTAATAGGTTGCTGCGACTTAAGTTTACAAAATGTGGTCGACCCTCCAACCGCTTGCCGATATTTTCTACCCCCGGCTGTGTTTGGCTTGCAGCCGCAACCTGCATGCCCATGAACGCGAGCTGTGCTGGCATTGTTTGCACCGACTGCCACGAACGCACTTTCACCGCATGCCTGATAATCCGCTCGAACGTTTGTTTTGGGGACGTACCCAAGTGAGGGCAGTGACTTCGCTGTTGTTTTTCACCAAAAACGGCATCACGCAGAACTTGTTACACCGACTTAAATACAGTGGCCAGCAGGAGGTGGGCGTAAAACTTGGCCGCTTGCTGGGTAGAGAGTTACAAAACGAAGAGCGATTTGCAGCAAGTTCGCTCGTTATTCCGGTACCACTTCATCCCAAAAAACTGCAGCTCAGAGGCTATAACCAAAGTGCCATGTTGGCGCGAGGATTGGCAGAAAGCCTGCATTTACCCACGAATGAAATGCTATTGCAACGCAGTTTGTATACCGAAAGCCAAACGCGCAAAGGTCGGCTTGAACGCTGGGAAAACGTTGCCGAAGCCTTTTTTTGTCCCGACCCTGCCCAATTGGCGGGTCAGGCCGTATTGCTGGTCGACGATGTTTTGACCACGGGTGCTACCCTCGAAGCTTGTGCCCGCCCTTTGCAATCGGCTGGGGCGGTGGTGTTGATGGCTACTTTGGCCTGCGCTATGCGTTGAGGTCAGGAGTCAATGCTACTGCCTTGTGGCTTCCAAATCAATTCACCGTTTTTGCGCCCTTCCAAAAATTTGCGGCACTTGCCATCGCCCTTTCCTGTTATGCCTCCTGCCGGGTGACAAACGAACCTTCCATCGGCGGCATATAGTTCGGTGAAGCGGTCACAGCAGCCGGGTATAAAGTAATACACTACCTGCCCGCGGTACTCATATTGCCATACTTCTTCATAACTGCCCGTATTGCGTTCGGCTTGGAGCAGTTTTTCATGTAACCAACGTGGAATGCTAGGTTTGCTGCTAACACAACCAGCGAGGATGAATGCCAAAAAGAGGAGTTTTTTCATCGTTTGAAGGGACGAATAATGAGACGTAAAGCGCGGTCGTAGCTGATGTAATTCCAAAACCAGTCGACAAAAACGACCATTTTGTTGCGAAATCCTACAATCGACATCAGGTGAACAAACATCCAAACAAACCAGGCAAAAAAGCCCTGGAACCTGATTTTGCCGAGGTCAACCACTGCACGGTTGCGGCCGATGGTGGCCATGCTGCCTTTGTCGAAATAATGGAAAGGCTTGAGTGGCTGCTGCTGCGCTTGGCGATTCAAGTTGTTGGCCAGGTTCCGGGCCTGTTGGATGGCTACGGGTGCCACCATGGGATGCCCATTGGGGTAGGCTTCAGTTGCCATGAGGGCCAGATCGCCGATGGCGTATACGTTTTCGAGGCCCTCAACCTGGTTAAAAGCATTCACTTTGAGCCGCCCGCCGCGACCAACCACTTCGGCAGGCAAACCTTCGGGTGCGGCACCAACGACGCCTGCCGACCAAATAAGCGTGCCTGCTTGCAGCTCCTTGCCCGAAGCGAACTTCACTGTATGCCCATCGTATTCCTGCACTGGCTGATTAAGCCACACATTTACATCGAGTTCTTTGAGGAAATTGAGCGCGTGGCTACCTGCTTGCTCGCTCATGCCAGCCAATACCCGAGGTCCGGCCTCTACCAAATGAATTTGCATGCGGCGCAAATCGAGCTCGGGATAATCGCGGGGTAAGACGTGTTTTTTTAGCTCCCCAAGTGCACCTGCTGTTTCCACGCCGGTTGGACCGCCACCTACCACAACGAAAGTGGTATGTGCATCGCGTTGACGGAGATCGGAGGTGAGGAGGGCCTCCTCGAAGTGTTGCAAAATCATGCTACGCAGGTCAAGCGCCTGAGGCACTGTCTTCATGCGCATGGCATGTTCGGGCAATTGTTTTTGGCCAAAAAAGTTGGTTTTGCTCCCTGTGGCCAAGATAAGGATGTCGTAGTGTATTTTGCCAATGTTGGTGTGCACCTCCTTGCTCGTGGCATCGATGCCTGTGACTTCGGCTATGCGCAAAATAAGTTCGGGACGACGTTTGATGAATTTGCGTAAAGGATGCGCGATAGAGCCTGGTTCGAGCCCCCCAGTTGCCACTTGGTACAGCAAGGGTTGGAAAGTGTGGTAGTTGTGGCGGTCGATGAGTACCACTTGGTAGTCGCGCAGGCTCAGCTTCCGCGCCAGGATGAGTCCCCCAAAACCAGCACCCACCAAAACGATGCGGGTTTTGTTGGTTTCGGGAATATTGATGTACATGACCCTAAATTTGCTTACAAAGGTCGACAAAGCTATTCACATATTGCATGGCATTGCCAAGCTATGCAGCAAAGGCTGCGCTGGCGCCTGCATGCGTTGTTTCACTTTGCGTGTTTAGGCATTGTGTGAAAGCTTGCAAACTTTTATCTTTACACTGGCACCAACTTTGTAAAGCCTAGCGAAACCGTTGCTATGAAAAAAATCCTTTTCACCCTGATGTTTAGTTTGGTCACCTTGGCCACCCACCAGGTTGATGGTGAAGCTTATAAAGTTAGAACCGTTGAAAATAAGGCGTTTAGGGAAGGTGAAGTGCTGAAATTCAAATTGCACTACGGCTTCATCAATGCTGGTTTAGGTGAGTTGCGGGTGATGGACCGGGCGGTAAATGTGGGAGGCAAAGAGTGCCTGCATGTGGTTGCTACCGGTCGCTCTATCAGTTCATTTGACTGGTTTTTCAAGGTGCGTGATAAGTTCGAAACCTACATCGATAAGCAGGCCATGGTGCCTTGGAAATTCGCCAAAGACGTTTATGAAGGTGGCTATGTATTCAAAGACGCTTACCGTTTTGATCACCACAGCAACGTGGTACATGTGAATGAAAAACAGCAATTTCAAATACCGAACTACACCCAAGACATCGTGTCGAGCTTTTATTACGCCCGCACACTCGATTTTAAAAATGCCCGCAAAGGCGATACGTTTGAAGTGCCCATGTTCATGGACAATGAGTTGCACCGTTTTAAATTTCGCTTTGTTGGACGCGAAATTGTGGATTTAGGCATTGGAAAGTTCAGGGTCATGGTCTTCATGCCATTGGTTATGAAGGGCCGTGTTTTCAAACATGAAGAAGATTTGATTGTGTATGTTTCGGACGATGAAAACAAAATTCCCTTACAAATCAAGGCGAATATCCTGATAGGTGCGGTTAAAATGACCATTACCGATTATTCGGGATTACGAAATCCCATGACATCCAAACTGAAATAAATGCAAGGAAAGGAATACACCTTTCCTTTTTTTATTTCCAAGACCGAAGAGGGCTGCTGTTATGGTCATGCTTGTGTATCTTGCAACTTCAATCTCAACTTCTCATGCGCATCTTGCTTCTTTTTGTTTTAGGTGCTCTCATGGCTTGTAGTGCCGAGCGCAACACCATTCTCGAAAACCGCTGGGTAGTGGTGAGCTATCAACTTACCGATGCCGATTCGGTGAGGAATGCCCCGCAGCCCTATGTGCTTAGTTTTGACGACAGCCGTAATTTTTCTTTTAGGCTCGATGTCAATACCTGTGGTGGAAGTGTCAATTTCCAAACCAACAACATCTTGTTGTTTACACAAAGTCCAACTTGTACAGAAGCTTGTTGCGACGGTGCCTATGCACGCGGCGTGCTTTCGGCTTTGAAAGAGATAAACCGCTATGAATTATTAAATGAGCAGCTTACCCTAACTGGCAATGGCGGCTTGCGCATCAGTTTGGTAAAGGAATAAGCAGCGAAGGCTGAGGCAGTAGGTTCAGCTTGAATTGCTTTTTGTGCGGCTTTCAATGAACTTTTTGAGGGGATAAAGCCTTAATTTTATGCTTTCTAATTCAAAACGCAAAAAATTCTACCATGGCATATCCCGAATTTATGGTCGCGCCCATGCGCAAAGACCTTACCGAAGTAGGCTTTAACGAGCTCAAAACCCCTGAAGAAGTAGATGCAGCCATGAAGGCAAGCGGCACTACCCTCGTGGTGGTGAACTCCGTTTGCGGTTGTGCGGCTGCAAATGCACGACCTGCTGTAAAAAAGGCCATCCAAAATGAAAAAGCGCCTGCGCATCTCACCACTGTCTTTGCAGGCATGGAAGTAGATGCGGTAACCAAAGCACGCAATTACATGCTGCCGTACCCACCTTCTTCACCCAGCATCGCGCTTTTCAAAGACGGCCAGCTGGTGCATATGCTCGAACGTCACCACATCGAAGGCCGTTCGGCCGATATGATAGCAGCCAATCTGGTTGACGCATTTAACCAGCACTGCTGAGCAATCAAGCATGTCTCATCTTGTATCCCCACTGCGGTCAGGTTGTGGGGATTTTTTTTGCGTATTAAAACCAATCAGCTTGCAATAGTTAAAAGTTAAGAGTTAAAAACTAAGTTGGGGTTTCGCTGCGCTCAACCAGCGCGCAGCATTCGGTGATTAGCGGTCCGCCGAATGCCGTCAAATGAACGCCGTCTGCCCCTTGCCCCCTGCGCGTATACGCGTATCTTCGTATTCTATTCTGTTGCCATGCAGCACACACAACCAACTACCCTTGAAAAGCATTTTGCCCCTTTTCGCAGCAACATCGTGGGCATCGATCAGCGCTTTAACGGCCCATACGGCGAAAAGACCATTGTGTACACCGACTGGACTGCAAGCGGTCGTTTATACCGACCGATTGAAGAAAAAATGCTCATCGATTTCGGTCCCTTTGTGGCCAACACCCATACCGATACCAACGTAACTGGCAGCAGCATGACGGCCGCCTATCACCATGCCAAGGAAATCGTAAAAAAGCATGTAAACGCTGGCAATGACGATGTGCTCATTTTTTCGGGAACGGGCATGACTGGGGTGGTGAACAAATTGCAGCGGATGTTGGGGATTAAATTGCCCGAAAACATGCGGCCCTTTGCCAACATACCCGAAGCGATAAGGCCAGTGGTATTTGTTTCGCACATGGAACATCATTCCAATCAAACCTCTTGGTACGAAACCATTGCCGACGTGGTGGTGATTCCGTGTGACGAGGAAGGTTTGTTCAGCTTAGCTGCACTTGAAAAATTGCTGCCAAGCTACAGCGGGCGCCAAATAAAAATCTGTGCCATTACTTCGGGCTCGAATGTAACGGGACTGATGACCCCTTACCACGAGGTGGCTAAATTGATGCATCAACATGGTGGACTTTGTTTCGTGGATTTTGCCTGTTCGGGTCCCTACATCCATATCGACATGCACCCTGCCGATGCGGAGGCTTACCTTGATGCCATTTATTTATCGCCGCACAAATTTTTAGGTGGGCCTGGCACTTCTGGCGTTTTGGTATTCAACAAGCAGCTTTACAAAAATGCCGTGCCCGATTGTCCAGGAGGCGGAACGGTTGTTTACACCAATCCCTGGGGTGTTAATGCCTACATCGACGACATTGAAGAGCGGGAAGATGGCGGAACGCCGGGCTTTTTGCAGGCGATTCGCACAGCCTTGTGCTTTCAGTTGAAAGAGCAAATGGGGGTAGAGCACATCCTGGCACGCGAGCACGAAGTGCTCGAACAGCTCTTTGAAAGGTTAGAACGCTTGCCCAATTTGCATGTATTGGCAGGTCAGCACAAAAACCGCTTGGGCGTTGTTTCGTTTTTCATCGACGATTTGCACTTTAACTTGGCGGTGAAGCTCCTCAATGACCGTTTTGGCATCCAAACCAGGGGTGGCTGTAGTTGTGCCGGTACTTATGGTCATTATTTGCTCAATTTAGATGAAGCAACCGGAAGGTCGTTGCTGCAACAAATTCGACAAGGGCATTTGGAGGTGCGGCCAGGCTGGGTACGATTGAGTATTCATCCCACCACCACCGATGCCGAGTTGGCGTATGTGTGCGATGCCATCGAAGCCTTGTGTGCCAATCACCGCAGCTGGGCAGCCGATTACCGCTACGATGCCAAAACCAACACCTTCAAGCACCTCACAGCGCCCGATACCGATGCCGCGCGGGTCGAAGCCTGGTTTCAGGAATAGGACAAGATTTTCAGCTGGTCACGGTGGGCAATGTCATGAAGTTAAGGATGTGTAAATCAAAATGAAGGTCAAATCGATGATTCGTCTGGTGCGACCCCTTCAGGGTCGGAAATCTTTTGTATGCCGAATCACCATACACATTTGACCCCTTCGGGGTCATTTTGTGCCGTCATTGTTCAGCGATTATCTATTTTTTGTGATTGATTTTGTGGTTTGATGAATAAGAGAGCACCCCGAGGGGGTGCCATGTGTATAGCATGACGATTTACCGAAATCAAGTCGACCCTGAAGGGGTCGCACTCCGGGATGCAGGCAGTGAAGGTTGGATCTGGGCCGATCGAAGCATAACTTAATGACATTGCCCGGTGGGACCAAAGCTGTATAGCAGACCGCAAATCCACCCATTTTCTGCGCCCTGGAGGGGAGCGATCCTAACGAGCAGCCCGGTAGCGTTAAAGGTCAAAAATTAAAAGTTAATTGTCTTCCCGCTAACATAAACCCAGCGCTGCGCCCCCTGAACCCTGCAACTTTCACGGAGCGAGGCTATCTGTGTAGCATCAAAAGTTAATGGGTGTTTTCCGGCAACACAATCCCTGCGCCATGTCAATTGCAATCGGCGGTCATCCGTCGGCAATTAGCGATCAGCCGAAGGCCAAATGCCAAATGCCGAATGCCGGCAGCCGAACGCCTCGGTAGCTGAGGTTCTCGCAGGGCCGCGTCCCCTCGCTTTTTGTGATTCGGATTCAAAAATTTTCAATATTTAAAATACACAAACAAAATACGTTGCATTGTGTATATTACATCGTCAAGAAACCTGTTATGAACGACGTTTTAGCTTCCACACTGTCGAAGGCGGACAATCGCCAGAAACCACTGCGCGTCATCAAGCGCTACCTCCGTTTGAAGTACAACATCCTCGTGAGCGATGAAGTGCTTGAACAACGGATGCGATTCTTAGGTCTGCGAGTGGCCTGATAACAGAGAACCGGAATTGAAAAATTCCGGTTTTTTTGTGCCCAAGCCGTATATTGGGCCTATGATCTGTCGCTTGGTTTTTCTTATCCTGCTCAAGTTATTGCTCTTTGTGAACGTCTTGCTTGCACAAACCCGAATGGATGTACAGGGCCACCGAGGTGCCCGTGGTCTCATGCCCGAAAACACCATTCCCGCCATGCTAGAGGCGGTTCGGCTGGGTGTAACCACCCTCGAACTCGATGTGGTGATCAGTGCCGATGGGCAGGTAGTGGTATCGCACGAGCCCTGGATCAATGCCGATATCTGCCTCGACAGCACGGGAGAAGAGCTGAGTAGCAGCAAGGGCAAACAGCTGAACCTGTACCAGTTGAACTACACCGAAATCATGGCCTTCGACTGTGGTTCAAAAGGCAATACACGATTTCCGCAGCAACAGAAAATGCCAGTGGTAAAGCCTCTTTTGTCGGATGTGTTCAACATTGTAGAGCGCTACCTCAAAGAGTACAAGCGGCCACCAGTGAACTACAACATCGAAATCAAATCGAGTCCGGCAGGTGACGATAAACAGCACCCGCAACCCGAGCTATTTGCCGAATTGGTGATGCAAGAAATCAGCAAGGCTGGTTTGCAGAGCCGCACCATTGTGCAAAGTTTTGACATGCGTCCTTTGCGTTATTTAAACACCAAAAATTACCCAGTGAAATTGGCACTTTTGATTGAAAGCCAAACCAATTTCGAGGCTGCGATCCGCGATTTAGGCTTCATTCCTACCATTTACAGTCCTTACTACCGTCTGGTGAACAAAAAACTCATGGCCTATGCCACACAAACGGGTATGCAGGTAATTCCATGGACAGTGAACGAAACCGATGACATGGAAAAAATGCTGGAGCTGGGAGTACAGGGTATCATCACCGATTATCCCGACCGGCTGTTGCAACTGCTGGCCAAAACAGCCGAATCCAACTCGCTGGCGGAATAGCATCGCAGCCATGGTTAGTTCTGTTTTTGGAATATTCTAAAATCAGGACAAAACCCTTGTTTATTTCCCAAAATTAGATTTTCAACATTTGCTTTTGTGGCCTTTGCAGTGGGCTGTTAGGAATTATTATGGGCCTTTTTTGCCGCGTATGTAGCAAAATGCACTTTCTTTAAGATGGAAAAATCTGCCAACAAGGCTGATTCGTACAATGATGGTAAACCAACAAATGCAGATGAGCAGGAGATCGCAAGTCGAGCTTCCGAAAGGATGGCTGGCTGGTGAGGTTTTTGCTACTGCGCGCGCATCTATGAGGTCATTGTACGTTTTGCTCAGAAGTTGGATTCACACGCTGCGATTTGTTTGGCCTGTGGTGGCATTGTTCCTCACGGGTTTAGACGCCTTGGCTCAGAAAAACAGCATTGCATCTGGAAATTACGATAATCCTGCCATTTGGAATCCTGCCGGTGTGCCCAACGGTGCCGAACTGGTGGTGATCAATCCGGGGCATACGGTAACGCTCACCGCCAATACCGCCAATACCTCGCTTACCCGCGTCAATGGCGTGTTGGTACTTGCAGGCTTTTCGCTGAATACCAGTGATTTGGATGGTACAGGCACCATACAGCATGGCAGTGGAACACCAACGCTCACCATTGGTGCGAGTAACACCCCAAACAGCTTCACAGGCACCATTACGGGTGCTATTGCTATCATCAAAACCGGCACCGATGTATTTACCCTCTCGGGTACCAATACTTTCACGGGAACGACCCAGGTGCAACAAGGTACGTTACGCATCATCAACGGTACCGCGCTTGGCAGCAGCAGTGCGGTTACGGTGGCAAGCGGGGCTAGCCTAACGCTTGACGGTGGTTTTTCTATCGACCGAAACATCACCATCAACGGGAACGGTGTTGGGGGCAATGGTGCCTTGCGCAACACAGGAGGCACGAATACAGTGAATTCCACGGTAACGCTGGGTTCTGCCAGTACCATTGCTGTAGCGGGTGGTAGTCTAAAATTGGCCAATGCCACTGCCATCGCCATGGGAGCCAATTCGCTCACCTTCAGCAATACCACCCTCGACACCATTGGCGGCAACATCACCGGCACGGCACCCTTCACCAAGGCCGGCAATGGGGTACTTACACTCACAGGCGCAAGCACTTTTTCGGGTGACAAAATCATCAATGCGGGCGCCATCAATATCCAAAATGTGAACGCTTTGGGCACATCGGGGAACATCACGGTGAACACAGGTGGTGCCATCCAATTTCAAGGGGTAGGCCCCTTTACCCGCCCAATCACCATCAATGGAACCGGGGTGTCGAATACAGGAGCAATCCGCAACATCAGCGGCTCGGTATCGCTCACGGGCTTGATTACTTTGGGCAGTGCTGCGCGCATCAACAGCGATGCGGGAACATTGACCTTGGCCGCCACCACCACGGCGGTAAGCAGTGCCAACCACAACCTTACTTTTGGAGGCGGTGGTAACATCACGGCCTCAACCGCTTTGTCGCTCGGCACAGGAAGCGTAACCAAGGACGGGGGTGGACTCACCACCTTGGCAGTGGCCAACACCTACACCGGCGGCACCACCATCAGCGATGGCAACCTCAGAATGCAAAATACGGGCGCTTTGGGGGCCAGTGGCAACATCATCGTGAACAATGGAGGTACTTTGCAATTGGAGAACGTTACCCTCTCCAGGACATTGACCATCAACGGAGCCGGTGATGGTTCAAATACCGGAGCCATCCGTGCGGTAAGCGGCACAAACACCATTTCGGCCACCGTTACCCTGGGCAGCGCAGCACGTATCAATTGCGATGCGGGCACCCTCACTTTATCTGCTGCTAATTCGGTTACTGCCACCAACCAAAACCTCACCTTGGGTGGTGCTTCCACCATCACAGTTTCGGGGACCATCACCATCGGCAGCGGTACCCTTACCAAAGATGGCTTAGGCGCAGCTACTGTCGCTGTGGCAAATACCTACACCGGCAATACAAGCATTACCGATGGTGCTTTGATTCCCGGTGTCCCCAACGCCTTTGGTACCTCAGGAAGCATCCTGGTAAGTAGCAATGGTACTTTGCGCTTTAATACGGCCATGACTTTTGCCCGTCCCATCAGCATAGGTGGTGCAGGCAGAAGTAGTGTTGGCGCCATTCAGCATGTGACTGGTGGCGTAACCTTGTCGGGAAGCATTACCCTAACTGCTAGCGCGCGCATCAACAGCGATGCAGGTACCCTCACGCTCTCCAATGCCGCTGCGCTTACCGGAACCAACCAAACATTAACGCTGGGTGGCGCGGGCGATATGACCCTCGATAGGGCCATTGGCTTAACCACGGGTGCAGTTACCAAGGACGGAGCCGGCACCGTAACACTCAATGTGCCGAGCACCTATACCGGTACCACCACGGTGAGTGCTGGTACCTTGCTTTATGGCACCAACAACATTGTTGGCACCGGCAACCTGACTGTTTCAGGAGGTACCCTCAACATACAGGCTTTTAACGATACCGTGGCTGTTTTTACAGTTTCGGGAGGTACCGTCATAGGTACAGGAACCATTTATGCCCAAGGCGATTATGTTTTTTCGGGAACCGCAACCATTTCGGTGAACCTCGGGGGCGATGTGGGACTGAACAAAACCGGTGGCGGTACCACCACGCTCACTGGCGCAAACAGCTTTACCGGACAAGTTTGGATCCAGAATGGAACGCTTTCGGTCGCTAACTTGAACAGCGTAGTTGGGGGTTCACCTACCAGTAATTTAGGTGCGCCAACCAATGCCACCAATGGCATGATTCGGTTCGGTTCGGGCGGTTCGAGCGGCATTCTTACCTATACAGGCCCAGGCGAAACCTCTGACCGCATGTATGAGTTGGTGGGTACAACTGGTAATGGAACCATCAACAGCAACGGGACCGGACCCTTGGTGTTAACCGGTGATGTGGTTTCGGACGCCACCGGCACCTCGCAATTTATTTTAAGCGGCACCAACACAGGCAACAATACTTTTTCGGGTGAAATTCAGGAAAATACAGGCACCGGAATAACTGCCTTCACCAAATCGGGTACCAGCTTATGGATTTTGCCCCGTTCAAACGGCTATTTGGGCACATCTACCATCAGCGGTGGTACCTTACGCATGCAAGTGAACGGTGCATTAGGTCAAGGCACCAACCTGGTCATTTCGGGTACGACCACCAAACTTTTGCTGGCCCCAACGGCTGGCGATATCACCCTCACGCAGGCCATCACCATTTCCAATAACTCCATCAGCACCGGGGTTATTCAATCGGCGAATGGGAACAATGTCATCGATAGCACCATCACCATTTCAGGTACAGCACTCACGCGCTACCAAGCCGATGCTGGCTCTACCCTCACTTATGCAGGTTCACCAGCTTTTGCACAGGCCACCCAAACGGTTGTTTTTCAAGGTGCTGGTAATCATACCGTGCCCAATGGCAATAATTTTATTGGTACCACGGGCGGCTTGACCAAGGAGGGTACGGGTACCCTCTTTATGAATGGCGAAAAATTCACCACGGGAACCACCACCATCACAGCGGGTACCCTTGTTTTGGGAGCCAACAACCGTTTTGCCGCTGGTTCTTTGATGAGCATTGCCGGAACACTCAACTTAAACGGTTTCAGCCAAACCGTAAATGGACTAACAGGTGCTGGTACGGTAACCACTACGGTAGCTGGAGCCTGTTCGTTAACCATCAACAATACGGCAACACAGACATTTTCTGGCACCATCTCCAATGGCTCAGGTACCGTTGGCATTCGCAAATTGGGTACGGGTGACCAAACCTTTAGTGGAGGCGTAAGTACGTATGCTGGCCAAACCTACATTGGCGGAGGTCGCTTGATTGTAACCAGCGTGCTAGCCAATTCGGGCACCAACAGCAGCATAGGCACCGGTGCTTCTTCGGCTACCATTGTACTCGAAGGTGGCACGCTCACTTATAACAGCGGAACGGCTCGGACCACCAACCGCCCGTTTCAGATCATTGGTAGTGGCACCATTGAAATGGCAGGTAATACCACCCTTACTTTGCAAGGTGGGGTAACCAGTACGGGAGGCACCGTTACTTTTAATACAAGTGGCGGTACGGGTCGAACCATTACGGTAAATACCGCAGCCATTTCATTGGGGGCTGGAGGTCTGATAAAAACTGGTACGGGTAACCTCAACATCAACATGGCGAGTACCTATACTGGCGCTACCCAAATCCAGCAAGGCACCCTTACCATTGGTGCGGCCAATGCCTTACCAGCCTCCACCACCCTGATTAATAACGGTACCCTCAACATGAATGGCAACAGCGTAACCGTGGCCAGCATTGAAGGTACCACCGCAGGAGCCGCTGTTCGCAGCAACGTAGCAGGAGCAGTGACCTTTACCATGAACCGGGCAAGTGGCACCTACAATTACCAAGGCACCATCATCAACGGCAGCGGTACGGTTTCGGTGACAAAAGAAGGAGCCTATACCCAGGTATTTGGCGGCAACAACACTTATACGGGAAACACAGAAATCAACGGCGGGATATTGCGTGCCAACAGCAATACGGCCTTTAGCAATGGATCGGCACACGTACTGGCCAATGTGGCTGGTGTAGAACTCGACATGACCGGTTACGACATGACCATCGCATCCTTGGCAGGAGGAGGCGCAACAGGCGGATTGGTTCGACTTGGAACGGCCTCTCTTACCCTTGCGGGCAATGCCAGCTACACTTACAGCGGACGCATTTTGGGCGAAGGCATAGGTGGTGGCTTGATTAAACAAGGAACAGGGGTATTTACGTTGGCACGCAGTCCCGAATACGAAGGCTTCACCCGCATCAACCAAGGGACCTTGCGTGCAGGTGTAGACCTCAATTTTGTCGGAAATCTCATCATCTCGAATACCCTTACAGGCCGTTTCGACTGTGCATCATTTGCTTCAGCTGCGCCTTTTTTGTCGTTCAACAGCACCCGCCAGGCAGGTGGAACCTGGGGTGGCACTTCCTCTTCGGCGCTCAATAAAAACGATACCTATTTCGTAGGAGCTTCCACAGGCACCATTTTCATCAACGACGGCCGCCGTGAAGGCTATTGGTTGGGTACGGTGAGCAGCGATTGGCTGACAGCTGGCAATTGGCACGATAACATTTTGCCTTCGAGCACCACCGAGGTGGTCATTGAAGACATGAGCCAGAATGCACCCGTTTTAACGGGCACAGGCAATTGTGGCAACATCATCATTTTTCCCAATGCCCAACTGACCTTGCAAGGCAGCAGCACCTTGAACGTTTACCTTGAAATGTTCAACAGTGGCTTGCTCATCCCCAACACTTCTACGGTGGTGTTTAGGAGAGCAACGGGCATTACCCGCGCCTTGGCACGCCCCGATGGGGTGAACCCCGACTTCCACGAAGTAGAATACCTGGGCAGCGGTACCTTACGCTTTCAAACCAGTGTACCAACCCCCATTGAATTAACGGGTACCTTGCGGAACAGTGGAGGCGGCACCGTTGATTTCCTGGGCAAAGATTTTAATGCCGGCGCACTTGATGGAAACGGTACCCTGACCAATACAGGGGCATTTCCAACCGTTTTGACCTTAGACGCTGCCAGTGGCACGACCTCTTTCACAGGCAATATCCTCAATGGAACCAGCGGACTCAGTCTCGTCAAAACAGGCGCTGCCACCCAAACTTTATCAGGAAACAACACCTACGCCAATGGGACCACGCTGTCGGGGGGTACCTTGCGCTTGCTCGACAATGCGGCGGCTTTGGGCACTGGTGACCTAACCATCAATGGCACAACGCCGGTATTGGAACTCAGCAGAAGTACGGGTGGCAGCCTTACTTTTGCCAACAATGTAACCGTGGCAGCCAATGCCACCATCCGCTCCAACACCAATACCGTGGGTGCTGGCTCGGCCTTTACCCTGGGCACGCTTGGTATAGGCGCACAAACCCTCACCATCGAAGGAGGTGCCAATGTAAACAGCGGAACTGCCAGCATTGCCTTTGGCGCTACCACGCATACCGGCGCACCTACCTATACCGTAAACAATCCGGCAGGCGGAGGCATCACCCAGTTCAGCTTGGGCACCCTCACAGGATCTAATTTTGCTACAACCATCAATGGCTCAGGCGAAATGCTACAAAGTGGTCCATGGACCATTGCCACCGCAGCAAGCGCCAGTGCCATTACCTACAACGGTACAGGTCGTTTGATTTTGAACCAGGCCAATGCATTCACCGACCGCATCACCATTACCAGCGGCACCATCGTGGCCACCGCCAATGCTGCCGCCTTGGGCACTGCTTCTAACATCTACCTGAATGGGGGTACACTCAACCTGCAAAACGATGCACCCCTGGCTTTCGGCCGACCCATGTTTATGCCCGTTGCCAGCACCTTGGTGAGCGACCGTGTAACACCGGGCGATGGGGTTACACACAGCATGGGCGATTTGACCTTGCAAGGAACGGTTGCCCTTGTTACTGTAAATGCCGGTGCCAACATCACCGGTGGATTGGCGGGGATCGGCGTAGGCCGCTTAACCACAGTAACAGGCACAACCCACCAAATAGACACCAATGCCTTGTTAAGTATCACCCAAATGTCGGGCAACCATGCCCTTACCAAATTGGGCCTTGGACAAACCACCGTAACCGGTGCGCTCAACGGTACACGCACCGCCCTTACCACCATCACAGGCGGTACTTTGCGCCTCGAAGCTTCCAACGCCTTGTCGTCGGGAACTGGTAATATGACCATTAACAATGGCGCAACCCTGGAGTTAGCTGGTAATACAAACACCACCTTTAACGGAACAACCATCACCTTATCGGGCGCTTCGCAAACCATCCGTGTCGACCGGGCTACAGCCGGCGCCGGCGAGGTAACCCATACCATCGCCAATTTAAGCTGGAGTGCCAACAACCTGGAATTGGTAGTTGACCGCGGCACCAACCTCAGTGGGACCGATTTGGGCCGTTTGGGCATGACTGCAGTGACCCAAAACACCGCCAACCGTACGTACAATTACCTAACCCGACCTTTTGCCCGGGTCGATTGGCCCAGTTTTACCCTCACCAATGCCAACATTGTGGTAAACCACCGTGGCCAAGGCATTTTGGGGCAGGCCAACGCAGCAAGCATGACCACCCCTACTACCACGGTTTTTAACCAATTGGGAGGCGGTCAGCTTTGGTTCAACGGGGCTACCGACACCATCAGGGCTACCGTGAATGTAGACAGTGGCCAACTGGTGGTTGAAAACGAGCAATTGTTGCGCTTGGTCAATCTGACTGGGGTTGGGCAAATCAATCCACTCGACACTTCCTATACGCTCTCGATGGCCTTTGACGGCGTGCGGCAATCGCCCCGCTTGTATGGCAGCTTGGCTTCACCAGCACAATTTAGAAGCGATACCCGCTTTACCCCTGGCAGTACAGGCATGTTTGGCTTGCGGGGTACCCTCGAATTTGTTACGCCGCCCAACTCAGGACGAAGCAGCTTTTTGCTCACAACCGCACCTGTTGTACGCCTTTACGACGCAACAGGTACGCTCATCAGCAATGCCCAAAACACGAGTCCTATTCGGGCCTTCCTGTCTCAAACCGACACCATCGGTCGCGGCTTGTTGCGAGGCGACAGCGTGGAGCTCATCCAATTGGATACGGCCCGTTTCGACAGCTTGCGCTTGGGTGGCATTGTGGGTTTCCAGTACCGCATTGCCTTTATTGTCGACAGCCTGGTAACTCCGGCCATCGAAAGTGGCAACCTCACGGTTTCGCCCGGCCCCATTGATCCCAACAAATCGAGTGTGATTTTTAGTGTTGACACGGCCATTGCCAATGGCATCGACTCGGTGCAAATCACGGTGCTCATTCAAGACATCGACAGCAACAAAATCATCAACGAATTGGTGAGCGTGACCCAACCTCCGGGTAAACTTAGTACCATTACTGCCCTCAATTCGAGCTTGTCTGACCAAGACGGTATTGCGCGCTTTGTGGTGCGTGCTACGGTGGCCGACAGCATCGACTACAAAGCCATTGTGCAGGTGGGGGGCGACGATCCTTTTGGTGATTCGGCCCGGGTGTATTTTATACCTGGACCGCCTTTCCGACTCGCTTACCGTTATCAGCCCTATACCACGGCGGTTGACAACATCTTCATTCCACCCATTGAGGTGCTGATTTTCGACTCTTTGAACAACCAAATGTGGACCGATACCAACCAAGTGAGTTTGGCTTTGGTGCCTTTTGGAGCCATCAACGGCACCACGACGGCCACCGAAAACAGCGGCAGTGTGGTATTCCCCATCATTTCCATTTCAAACGGGGGCAGTTATGTGATGGAAGCCAGTTTGGCGCCATACGGACTCAGCATTCAATCGCTGGCCTTTGACATCTTCGAAAACCTCTATTTTGGTGGCAATGGCGACGGTCACAACCTCCACATCGCCCGCGAACAAAACCTCAAGGGGCAATATGTATTGCGGGTGGGAGGCACTTTTGTAGCCCAAGGCAAGGTGTACGATGGCACCACCAATTTGGGTGGCACTGGCATATTGAGCAGCAACCTTACCCTTACTGGTTTGGTGCCCGAATTTCCGAATGTGACTTTCGACTCGGTTGATTACCGCTTCATTTCTCCGGCGGTGGGTGAAAACCGAGTGGTTTTGGTGAACAATATTTTTGTATCGGGCACCGATATCAACGAATACGCTACCAGCACCAACGACGGTCCCAGCGGTTTTGCCACCATCAAAGGCCAGAGTTATTTCGGCGGCAACGGCAAGGGCGATGAGGTGGCTCAAAGCGATACACTCTTCCTCGACGGCGTTGAGCCTGTGCCTGCGCGCCTGGCATTTGCGCCTGGGCCGGGTGATCAGTTGGCCAACGAGCCCTTCAGCCTCACGGCCCGTTTGTTATCGGCCGACGGTCGGGTGGTGCCATTTGGAGCCGATACGGCCATACTTTCTTTTTACACCAATCCATCCGCCGCTTCTTTGGGTGGGACGTTGAGCCGTGGTTTTACCGCAGGTGAAGCTGTTTTCAACGATCTGAGCGTAAGTGCACAGGGAACGGGCTACGAATTGACAGCCGATGTAAGCGTAGGCAATTACCCCATCGACACCACGGTGAGCGAAGCTTTTGATGTATTTGTGCTCTACAGCGGTGGGGCAGGGCGGGGCGATAGCTCGCGCATTACCCTGAGCCGTGGCATCGATGGCTTTATTTACGACGGCTGGTTGGGTGGTGCGCCGGGCAACCCAAGCAGTTGGAAAACCGATGCCAACTGGAGTTCGGCCCTCAGTCCGCGCGATACCAGCCGCATCATCATCCCCAGCAGGCCAAACAACCCGCGTGTTGACAGAAGTGTCAACGCCACACTGAACAGTTTTGTATTGGCCAGTGGGGGCAGCCTCACTTTGTTGGAAGATGCCACCCTTACCATCGATAGCGGAACCACCGGTGGGGCGGCAGCCAACGGCCCGCTCTTCAAATTGGCAGCAGGAAGCACGGTGACCACCCTGGGCGACAACAGCAAAATCATCATCGAGCCCAATGCACGTTACGTGAACCTCACGGGCAACCGGCCCCGCATAGAAAGTCGCCAACGATTTACGGGCGTGAAAGGATGGCGTCAGGTAGCCAGTCCGGTGCGTACCACCTATGCCGACTTCCTCGACAGCCTCGAAACCCAGGGTTATCCCGGTTCAAAATACGACAGCCTGCAGCCCAACATCCTCTGGTTTGCCGAAACCGATACGGGTACCACCCTGCAAAGCTGGCGCAAACCCGGCAATGCGTCCGACTCGGTGGTGGTGGGGCGTGGTCATTTTGCCTATGTATTTAACGGAGCAGGCTATCCGGCAAGCGTAAGTGGTGGTGGCAATTACCGCGATACGCTGCCCATCACCCTCACGGCCACAGGCATTGAACCCGATTTGAGCAGTGATTTTGTTTTCCCCGAACTCACCTATACCCCCCGTAGCTTGAGTACAGCTGCCGATACGGTTGGAGGCAATCGTTTCTTTTTAGATGAAAATGTGGCCGACCAAGGCTGGAACCTTTTGGGCAACCCAACCCCCAGTGTGTTGAATTGGGATCAAAGTGGCGGTGCCTGGAGCATGACCAACCTCAACAACACCTTTTACATTTGGGATCCCGATTTTGCCAATGGGGAGGGAGGTTACCGCTTCTGGAACGGAAGCATCGGCAATGTAAACGACACCACGCTTGAAACCGGCTTTTTGGCTCCTTGGCAGGCCTTTTGGGTACATGCCAATGCAGCAAATCCCGAATTGCGGGTGAACAACAGCGCCAAAAGCGACAGCAGCCAGCGTTTTTACAGCCGCACCCAAAGCAAACCACCCCATGTGGCCTTCAAGGTACAAGGTGCCGGCATGGAAGCCGATGCCTATGTGAGCTTCGGCTGGGAAGGCATCACCGGTCCCGACCGTTACGACGCCTACCAGCTCGAATCGTACAACGACAATTGGTTGATGTTGTACAGCCAAAGTTCGGTGCAGCACCGCAAACCGCTTGTGATTAACCACCTGCCCGACCAGTTCGACAACGAGTTGGCCATCCCACTGCAGCTGTCGGCGGCAAGGGAAAGGAGTCCGCTTTCAGGAAATTATTCCCTTTCTTGGAAAGTTTCTGACAACTGGCCGGCTAACTGGGGCTTGGCTTTGATGGATCATTACAGTGAAAAAGTAATTCCACTCGACCGGGTAAATCGACATGAATTTACCTACGAGGCGCCCGCTCAACCCGCTGCGCGCCTGTCGCAAGACGGGGGTGATTTCCGCCTTCCAACGGCCGTAATGCACCAGAAACAAGGAAATGAGGCCAATCCCACCCTCCGGCAACAGCGCGAACCAGCGCGTCCGTTTACCTTGGTGGTGCTGCCAAATTACACCGGTGAACCCATTGCTTATCGGCCCGATCATGCCTATCTTTATCCTCCGGCACCCAATCCTTTTGGCACGGAGACAAAGTTGGCCTTTTATTTGCCAAGCAGTGGCAAGATCAACTTAGAAGTTACCGATATGTACGGACGCATGGTTAGTCGTTTAGTAGCACAAGAGTTCACCGCCGGAACCCACGAATTGATGTGGGCCACCGAGCAGCTGAACCCTGGTACCTACTTGATTCGCCTGGTAACTGCTGATTTTGTAAGCACGCAGAAAGGAGTGAAGGTAAGATGAGGGGGCTGCGTTACATAGCATTGGTAAGCCTGTTAAT
>ERZ1066127.292-NODE-292-length-30207-cov-11.879411_pt1 | contig 30207 bp, 25 predicted proteins | sample MGYA00382774_ERZ1066127 | MGnify/ENA primary metagenome ERZ1066127 (study PRJEB33369, sample SAMEA5778357) | biofilm metagenome | biome: Industrial cooling water; feature: Water cooling tower basin; material: Biofilm | place: United Arab Emirates | collected...
ATCGCCCATTTGGTGGTGTTGCTCATTTGTCTATTATTAATGTTTAAACATCGTTATGAAGTCTGAACAACAAAACTGCAATAAAGTTTCCAATGAGCGCGAAAAGTTTTTAGATAAATCAGCAAGCCTGCCGTTATCTTTGAATCATGCAAAACGGTCCCATTGGGGTTTTTGATTCGGGTTACGGTGGACTCACCGTTTTAAAGGCGCTTACCTCAGCTTTACCAGCTTACGACTATTTGTATTTAGGCGATAATGCCCGTGTACCCTACGGCACCAGGTCGTTTGAGACGGTGTATCAATATACTTGGGAATGCGTGCAGGCCCTTTTTAGCATGGGCTGTCCCTTGGTGATTTTGGCATGTAATACAGCCTCTGCCAAGGCATTAAGGAGCATACAGCAAGAAAAACTACCTCATTACGCTCCTGACCGGCGGGTATTGGGTGTTATCCGTCCAACCACCGAAGAGGTTGGTAAATTGAGCAATAGCCGACATATTGGTATTTTAGGAACGCCAGGCACCATCAGTTCTGACTCCTATCCCATTGAAATAGAAAAGTTCTTCCCTGATTTAAAGGTAAGTCAGGAGGCTTGTCCACTTTGGGTACCTCTCGTAGAGAACAACGAGCATTTGAGCGCAGGTGCGACCTATTTCATTCAACAACACCTGGATGCATTACAGCAACGTGATCCAAAAATTGACACGGTCGTTTTGGGTTGCACCCATTATCCCTTGCTGTTGCCCGCCCTTCGCGAATTGGCTCCCGCGCATTGGCAATTTGTGGCGCAAGGCGAATTGGTGGCCGAAAAGCTCAGCGATTACCTGCAGCGCCATCCAGAGATGGAAAATCGACTCAGCAAAAAAGGCGGACGCCGCTTTTTCACTACCGACAATGCAGCATCATTTGCTGAAAAGGCGGCATTGTTTTATGGCGAGGCTGTGCAAGCTGAAAAAATCGATCTCGATTACTACCATTTTTCTCCCGATGCTGACTGAAAGCCAGCTTCAGCTCCTTGATTCGCTCGAGGAAGCTTTGATCCGTGCGGCTAATCCTGAAAAAGCCCTGGAGATGAAAGCCTATATGAAGGGCCATTTCAACTTTATAGGCATTCCTAAACCAATTCGAGCGGTCATCCAAAAACAGCATTTTGCAGCGCTGCGCAAAGCAGGGATAGCACCTGAAGCCCTGCTCCACTTTTGCTGGAAAAAGCATGAACGCGAATGGCAATACCTGGGCATGGATTACGCCCTTTCGCAGCCTAAACACCTCCCCCAACAAATGAGCGATTGGGCATATTGGATCACGGAAAAAAGCTGGTGGGATACGGTTGATTTACTAGCCACCCGTGGGGTAGGCCTTCGCTTGCAGAACGAGCCTGAACTACGTCAAGAAGTGATTACCCTTTGGCGTCACGCCCCTAATATGTGGCTCAACCGTAGCTGCATGTTGTTTCAGCTGCATTACAAAAAGCAAACAGATGTGCAGTTGCTGGCCGATTTATGCGTGCAATATGCTGGCAGCAAGGAATTTTTCATCCAAAAGGCCATGGGCTGGGCATTGCGCCACTACAGCCGTACCGATGCCCAATGGGTCATGAATTTTGTAGAACAACAGCAACTGCCAGCGCTCAGCAAGCGAGAAGCACTGCGTTTGCTTTGATCAAATGCCAAATTCAACCTGCAACATGGTAGCCCAATGGTTACCAGCCTGGTTCAAAGCCATATTGCCATCCATCCAACGATAGCGGACCAGCACCTGTGTTTTGATGCGGTGACCATTGAAGTATTTGTTCCATCCTAACCACAATTCCTCGGTTTGCCGACGGAGCGGCTGAATCTCGATGTGCGGCGACATGAGGGTATAGCGTAAGGCAAGCTCATGTCCGGTTTTGAAATAGTAACTGAGTTGGGTGTTGTGACCCGAACCTTTATAAACTATCTGCAAGGCCGATGAATCGGCGTTGTACACCAACGGATTGGCCACATTCCTTTGGATGTATTCCTGCGACAGCGCCCAACCACGGTACTTTAAAACGGCATCGGCCATGGTGGTATAGAAGTCGCGCGGAGAAAACAACTCCTGACCTAACTGCCCACTTACCCGCCTTGCCCCTATGTTGTTGCTTGCTCCAAGTCCGATCGACAGTTTAGGTTTTTCTTCACGCACCAAATCTCCTTCAGAGTAATCACCGCCTCCTTTGAAAATGCCAAAAGGCAGCCACTCTATCCTTCCTGTATAGGCCAACCCATTATTGCCTGGCAAACCGCCCCTGCCCTCACCTGTGGTAAATGCAGCTTTGAGGTTGAACCTACTTTTGCCCACCATCCAATTGCCGTAACCAAAAAAACCAAAATCGCGGTCAATGGTGAGCTCGTTGTTCAATAATGAACGATCGGCAAACTGCAAGTTGCCCGAAGAAACCACGCGCTGTCTGTTACCAGGCAGTTTGGCTTGACCCATGCCCATGTAAAAGTGTTCGTTGAAGGTGTAATACAGCACCGCATCACGTACGATTTGCGGCACGGCCGTTTGATCAACATCTTGGTCGGCACGCGAAAACGACAACTGAATGTAGTACTGCAATTTTTCGTTCATCACAAAGCCATCTAAACGCAAGCGCAAGCGACGAACGCGTGCATCCACCTGATTTATGGAAAGGTCATCGCCTGACTGACTTTGCAAGCCGAATCGGTTCTGCATCCTGAATCGAAGGTTCAACAAAAACAAGGAATCTTGGGAAATGCTGATGCCATTGCGCACATTTAACAATGCCCGCTCGTCAGACTCAACTTGAGCGCGTACAAACCCAACACCCAGCAGTTGCAGGAAGCTCAAACTGAGCAAAATTCGGGAAATGGCGCTGATTTTAAACATTTTGTGCTGATATTCTTAAAAGCAAATTAAAATGTCATTAAAGTCTTCAAAGTCGGCAGCCAAAATGCCGATTTAGTCGTTAATTGCTTGACATGCTTGACAAAGCCGGCAGCGAAAGGTCCCAAATACCTCAAAGCTGTCGGTTTTTTTTAATCTTTCACCAAACGCCACCAGGGTTTATCGGGCACCGGACAACGCAGTTGAATGGGCTCCTTGGTCACTGGATGTTCAAAAGCCAATTTCCAACTGTGCAGCGCAATTGAATGGTCTTCATTGGAGGTCGGATATCCGTATTTTACATCTCCTACGATGGGGTGGCCCATGTGTGACAGTTGGACCCTGATTTGGTGCGGACGGCCGGTTTTCGGAGAAACTTCTAGTAAAGATGTTTTGCTGCCATGCTTTTGCACCCTGTAACTTAACTCAGCTCTTTTACTGTCGCGAACTTCGCGATCGTGCGCGTGCACCAAGTTCTTATCGGTGTTCTTTTTGAGGTAATTCACCAAAGTACCTTCTTCCATGATTACCTTTTCTTTCACTACTGCCAAGTACTTCTTCTGCACTTCGCGGTCGTGAAACAATTTGTTCATGCGCTCAAGGGCTTTGCTCGTTTTGGCCAAAAGTACCAAACCCGAAACCGGTCGATCGATGCGGTGAATTAACCCCACAAAGGCTGCCCCAGGTTTGTTGTATTTTTTCACCAAGTAATCGTGAACGGCATCTACCAACGAATAATCGCCAGTATCGTCGCCTTGGGTGAGCATGCCTGCCGGCTTGTTTACGGCCAACAGGTGGTTATCTTCGTATAAAATCTGTACTTCCACTTAATATTGTTCTTTTTGGTTGGGAAAATCCCGGTTTTTAACGTCGTTGATGTAATGGCCCACAGCACCTTTGATGTCGTCGTATAGGTTGAGGTAACGACGCAAAAAGCGCGGACTAAAATCGTTGGTAATACCCAGCATATCGTGCATCACCAACACCTGCCCATCCACACCAGCACCTGCTCCAATGCCTATCACCGGAATATGCAAACTGGCGGCCACTTCGCTTGCTAATTTGGATGGTATTTTTTCGAGCACCAAGGCGAAGCAGCCTGCTTCCTCGAGCAATTTAGCATCGTGCTTCAATCGCTCGGCTTCAGCTTCTTCTTTGGCGCGAACGGTATAAGTCCCAAATTTATAAATCGACTGCGGGGTAAGACCCAAATGCCCCATCACGGGTACACCAGCTGTCAAAATGCGTTCGATAGATTCAATTACTTCCGCACCGCCTTCGAGCTTCACTGCATGGGCACCCGATTCCTTCATGATCCGAATGGTAGAAGCCAAAGCTTCTTTGCTGTTGCCTTGGTAGGAGCCAAAAGGTAAGTCGACGGTAATCAACGCCCGATTCACAGCCCTCACCACGGAAGAAGCATGGTAAATCATTTGGTCGAGGGTAATCGGCAAAGTGGTTTCATGACCTGCCATTACGTTGGATGCAGAATCGCCCACGAGTAGGATATCAATACCCGCATCATCAAGAATACGAGCCATCGAAAAATCGTAAGCCGTTAGCATGGCAATCTTTTCACCACGCTCCTTCATTTCACGCAAAGAATGGGTGGTAACTTTTTTGAGTTCTTTGTGTACCGACATGTACAACGCTTTAATCTTGCAAAGTTCACCAAAAATTAATGAAATCTACGATTGTCACAACACTATCATTTAAGAAATCTTAAGAACAGCAGGGATAAGGCACACTTGAAATAATGTATATTTGGCGGCTTATGAAGAAGTTTTTGTACGGCCTCCTGGCTGTTTCCTTGTTTTTTACCGCTTGCGAAACCGATATTGACATCAATGCAGATTGGAAAGACACTACCTTGGTGTTAGGTGTTTTTACCACCACCGACAGCATCCATTATTTGCGCATCCACAAAGCTTTTCTGGACCCTGAGCGCGGTGCGTTTGAAGTAGCCAAAATCAAAGATTCGCTCTACTACAGCAGCTTGAGTGTCACCATTGAGCAAGTTAGAAACAACATGGTGCTCCGTACCTTTGCTTGCGAGCGGGTAGATACCAATATTCTTGAGAGCGGCATTTTTGCCAGTCCTGAAGCTGTTTTATACCGTTTCCGCAGCGGCACTTTATTGGATAGTTCAAGTACCTATCGGTTGCGCATTCAAACACCATTCAACACAGTGGTCACGAGCAATATGAGTCCTGTAGGTAATGCTACATCCCTCCCTTTCGGCTTACCGCCAGGTGGTCCGGTTCCGCCTTCCTACCCCGGCGTCAACTGGAGCAATTCTACTCCGGTAATCAATTTGCGTTCGCCACAAAACGCCAAAATGTTTGAGCTTACGGTAAGGGTTTTTTACGACGAGTGGAACCGCTTTACAGTCACACCAACCGACACACCAGGTTTGCAACTTAAATTCGTCGATTGGAAAGCACAGACCAATCAGTTGGTGCGCAATGTAAATACCAACGAAAATTTCCAAATCAGGGTAAATGGTCGTAACATGTTTGCCTTCATGAACAGCGTTATTCCGGTGAATCCTGATTTAAACCGGCGTGTACGTGGAACGCTGTTCATTTTCGATTTCGCCGATGACAACCTGAACACCTTTTTGAGCGTAAACCGTCCGAGCGCCTCTGTAGTGGATGTAAGACCTACCTTCACCAACATCGAAAATGGCTTAGGCATATTTGCATCACGCCGTACGGTTCCCGACATGCGTCTTACACAGAGCCTGCCAGATTATCCTTTTTCAAGCCCCTATTTCAGAGAAGCCTTGGGCGGCGTAGGAACCGATAGTTTGCGCATCCGTTATCCACAACTGAATTTTGTACCTTAAGACCAAACCAGCCATACAGCAAGCCGCAGGAACCACCTGCGGCTTTTTTTTTGCTGCCAAAATGACATCGTTTTGTCAGTCATCCCTGCTTGTTGGCAGTCTGTCAGTCAATCTGGCTTGCCAAAGTATGTGAAATGGCAAATGGCACCGTCCTTGACAGGCAGCAGAAAAACAAAAACGCCAAAGGCATTCAAGCATTATGAAAAAGATTATTGGAATTGACCTGGGAACCACCAACTCTTGCGTAGCCGTGATGGAGGGTAACGAGTACGTGGTAATTCCCAACAGCGAAGGCCGCAGAACAACCCCATCGGTAGTTGCCTTCATTCAAAACGGAGAAATCAAAGTGGGTGATCCTGCCAAGCGCCAGGCCATCACCAATCCCAAAAAGACGATTGCTTCTATCAAGCGTTTTATGGGTCGCAAGCATTCGGAAGTGGGCAGCGAGCTCAAATATGTGGCCTATGAGGTAAACAAGGGCGATAACGATACCCCACGCGTGGCCATCGACGATAAGCTGTACACCCCGCAAGAAATTTCGGCCATGACCCTGCAGAAAATGAAAAAAACTGCCGAAGAATATTTGGGTCACGACGTAACCGAGGCGGTAATCACGGTACCCGCTTACTTCAACGACGCACAACGTCAGGCCACCAAAGAAGCCGGTGAAATTGCTGGTTTGAAGGTTGCCCGTATTGTAAACGAACCCACCGCTGCCGCTTTGGCATACGGTCTCGATAAGAAGAACGCCGACATGAAAATTGCCGTTTTCGACTTAGGTGGAGGTACTTTCGACGTATCGATCCTTGAGTTGGGTGATGGCGTATTTGAAGTAAAAGCAACCAACGGCGATACCCACTTGGGTGGCGACGATTTCGACCAAGTAATCATTGAATGGTTGGCCAACGAATTCAAATCGAACGAAGGCGTTGACCTCACCAAAGACCCCATGGCGCTGCAGCGTTTGAAAGAGGCTGCCGAAAAAGCCAAAATTGAATTGTCAAGCTCGTCCGAAACCGAAATCAATCTGCCTTATGTAACAGTGGTTGACAATGTGCCTCGTCACTTGGTTACCCGCTTGAGCCGTGCCAAATTTGAGCAGTTGGCCGATCGTTTGGTTCAGCGCACCCTCGAGCCTTGCAAACAGGCGCTCAAAGATTCGGGCTATAGCGTGAGCGACATCGACGAAGTGATCCTTGTAGGCGGTTCAACCCGTATTCCTAAAATCCAGGAAGTGGTTGAGCAGTTCTTCGGCAAAAAGCCTTCTAAGGGCGTTAACCCCGATGAAGTAGTAGCCATTGGTGCTGCCATCCAAGGCGGTGTACTTACCGGCGACGTAGAAGGTGTATTGCTGCTCGACGTAACCCCACTTTCACTGGGTATCGAAACCATGGGCAATGTGATGACCCGTTTGATTGAGTCGAACACCACCATCCCCGTTAAAAAGAGCCAAGTGTTTAGCACAGCTGCTGATAACCAGCCCTCGGTTGAAATCCACGTGCTGCAAGGTGAGCGTGCCATGGCCAGCGACAACAAAACCATTGGCCGCTTCCACCTCGACGGTATTCCACCCGCACCCCGTGGTGTGCCCCAAATTGAAGTTACCTTCGACATCGACGCCAACGGTATCCTCAACGTATCGGCCAAGGACAAGGCTACTGGCAAAGAGCAAAAAATCCGCATCGAAGCTTCCTCGGGTTTGAGCAAAGAAGACATCGAAAAGATGAAGCAGGAAGCTGCCGCCAATGCCGATCTAGACGCCAAGCGCAAAGAAGAAGCCGAGAAAATCAACATGGCCGACAACCTCATCTTCAGCACCGAAAAGCAGCTGAAAGAGTATGGCGATAAAATTCCGGCTGAGAAAAAAGGTGCCATCGAAGGCGCACTTGCCCAGCTGAAAGAAGCGCATGAAAAGCGCGATTTGGCAGGCATCGAAAGCAGCATGACCACTTTGAATGCTGCGTGGGAAGCCGCTTCGGCCGATATGTACAAAGCCAGCCAAGAGGCGGGAGGTGAACAAGCAGGTCCGCAAGCCAATGCCAACGGAGGTGGAAAAACCGACGACGTTACCGACGTTGATTACGAAGAAGTGAAATAAGTTTTGAATAGAACTGTTTGGTGAAAGTCTGTCTCTCAGGAGGCAGACTTTTTTTATGCAACATGGTTGCACAAATGAATCTTTGTTGCAACTTTGTGGCAAGAAAACATCCAATTATGAAGAAGATATCTTTTGCTTTGCTTGCCATTGGCTTTGCTTTTACTGCTTGCGAAAAAGAAGCAGCACCCGACACCCAGCGTCCGGTAATTACCGTAACCAGTCCTGCCGCCGACCACGTTGACAAGGCGCCCGGCGAAATGTTGAATTTGGCAGCCTTGTTAACCGATGATACCGATTTGTTGAATGCCAAAATCGACATTCACAAGGCGGGTGATCATAGTCACCGCATTTCGGGCGAGGGTTGGGAATGGGCCAAGGTGTACACCATTTCGGGCAAGGAATATAGCCTGGCTGAAAACGTACAAATACCTGCCGATGCCGATACCGGTGAATACCACATCACCTTTGAAGGCACCGACAAAGCCGGCAATACAGCTACAGCGGTCGTTGTGGAATTACACATCGATTAAGTTGTTCATTTAAGTGTGTGTGGGCCGCTTCCGGGAGGAAGTGGCTTTTCCTTTTTTGGGACTTTTTCCAATTTAAATAATTTTCGGCATCTTTGCGCCATGTTGAGAAAATCCTTGAACATGCTATTACTCCTACTCACCATCCATGGCGGGGTATTGGCACAGAAAAAAAGCGTGCTTAAGGAGATGTTCTTGCCTAAAATCGCACCATTAACGCTTTTCGACCCTTATACACCCGGACTTTCTGTAGGCCTTGAATTTCAACCCTTCCACCAGCTAGGATTTCAGGTAGAATACAACTTACCTTTTGCAGCTTTGGCCTTTTTCAATTATAACGAAGGCAAGTCGGATCACCAAACCAGCGGGTTGAGATCGGAAATCAGGTATTATCCCGGTCAACAGTTCTCCGACAAATCTTATTACCTTGCCTTAGAGGGTTTTTCAATAAGCGAAAATTATTACCGCGAAAACAGCACCTTGTACCGAAATGGACAACTTTACAATTTCACCCGATCGGATATTGAGCGGAAAGTCAGGGGCTTTGCGCTAAAAGGCGGCTATCAATTTGTGGTGAATTACTACCTCATGATCGACGTATTTGGCGGTTTAGGTATGCGCCAAGTTCAAATCACCCACCAAACCAGCGAATTGTTTCCAACCCCACTCTTGTTCGACGAACGCTGGGGTGGCGACCAACGCGAAGGAACCTTTAACCGCTTGCATTTGGCCTTGGGCGTTCGCTTGGGCTGGTCGCTTTACCAGCGTTATTAATTTCAGCTGTATTGTAAAGGCATATTTCGCTAATTTAGGCATCCTAAACTCGAAATATGCGCAAATTGCTGTTTGTAGCCCTTTTACTGGGCATTCAGTTAGCCGATAAGCCGGCATTCGCCAAAAAGAAACAGCCGCAAGGGCAACAACTTCAACTTCAGGAAATATTCGCCAGCGGCAAATTTGGGCAGCGCTCGGTGTATGGCGTAAACTCCATGAAAAATGGCAGTCAGTACGCCAGCATTGTGTATGGCCAGCAGCCCGCCATCCTCATTTACAATTATGCCACCGGCGAAGTGGCCGACACCTTGCTCAAAACCGAGTGGTTGGTCCCGCGCGACAGCAGCAAAAGCATCCGCTTTGCAGGCTACCAACTCAGTGCCGACGAAAAGCTGGTGTTGTTGAGCACCGCTCCAGAGCAAATTTACCGTTACTCCTCGCGCGAGCACAACTTTGTTTACGACCGAGCTAGCCGCAGTCTACGCGCCCTCTCGCCCAATGGCAAACAAGCCTTTGCCCAATTTTCGCCCGATGGCAGCCGTGTTGCCTTTATGCGCGACAACAACCTGTTTGTGGTGAACCTGGCCAACTATACCGAAGAGCAAATCACCTTCGATGGCAAAAACAACGAAATCATCAATGGCGGTACCGACTGGGTGTATGAAGAAGAGTTTGGTTTTACCCGCGCCTTTTTCTGGTCGCCCGACAGCAAAAAACTGCTCTACTACAAATTCGATGAGCGCGAGGTGCCTCAGTTTGTGATGCCCATTTACGACAACCTCTACCCTACCAATTACACCTTCAAATACCCCAAAGCCGGCGAAAAAAATGCCGTGGTGAGCATGCATTTGTACGACCTCACCAACAAAGTGCACACCCGTATTTCAACCGGCGACAATACCGATCAGTACATCGCCCGTGCCGGCTGGACCAACGACGCCAATACGGCTTGGATGCAGCGCGTTAACCGCCACCAGAACAAAGTAGAACTGATGTTCATCAATGCCACTACCGCAAGCACACGGGTAGTACTCACCGAAACCAGCGAGCAGTGGGTGGATATTCACGATGACCTCACCTTTTTGGCCGACGGTAACCACTTTGTGTGGAGCAGCGAGCGCAGCGGTTACAACCACCTTTACCTCTACCGCATGAATGGCGAATTGGTGCGCGCACTCACCGAAGGTGCATACGAAGTGACCAATTTCTACGGGCTCGACGAAAAAAACCAGCGCATTTACTACGCCACAGCTTACCCCACTGCCATGGAACGTACCATTTACAGCCGTGCAGTAAGTGGTGGCGATGCCCTGAAATTGAGTCCCAACCGCGGAAAAAACAGCGCCAACTTCAGCGCCGATTTCAGCCACTACCTCCTCTACCATACCGACGCCAACAATCCGCAAACTGTAACCCTCCATGCCGGCGACGGCAAGCAGTTGCGTTTGCTGCAAGACAATGCCGAGCTCAAAAAGACCTTGGCAGCCTACAACCTATCGCCCAAAGAATTCATTGAGGTGGATAATGGCAGTGGCACCCGCTTGAATGGCTATATGATCAAGCCGGCCAACTTCAATCCCAAGAAAAAATACCCCGTGCTCATGTTTGTGTATGGTGGTCCGGGCAGCCAAACCGTCGACGCCAGCTTTGGCCAATACTACATGTGGTTCCAGTACTTGGCCCAACAGGGTTATGTGGTGGTATCGGTCGACAACCGGGGAACCGGCTACCGCGGTGCTGCCTTCAAAAAGAGCACTTATTTACAACTGGGCAAATACGAAGTGGAAGACCAAATTGCCGTGGCCAAATACCTTGGCAGCTTGTCCTATGTAAACAAGGACAAAATTGGCATTTTCGGTTGGAGTTACGGCGGCTACATGAGTTCATTGGCCATTACCAAAGGTGCCGATGTGTTCAAGGCAGCGGTAGCGGTAGCACCGGTAATCAACTGGCGCTATTACGACAGCATTTACACCGAGCGCTACATGCGCACCCCGCAAGAAAATGCGGCAGGTTACGACGATAATTCACCCTCGTCGCATGCCGACAAGCTCAAGGGTGCCTACCTGCTCATTCACGGCACGGCCGACGACAATGTGCATTTCCAAAATGCCTTGGTGATGAACGACAAGCTAGTGAATGCCAACAAGCAGTTTGAGTTCATGGCTTATACCGACAAAAACCACGGCATTGGCGGGGGCGTAACCCGACTGCAGTTGTTTACTAAAATCACCAACTTCCTCGAAAAAGAGTTGAAGTAAGGTCGCTAAAAATGAAAAAAGGGGCATTTCCAATAGAAATGCCCTTTTTTTTTTGCTTTTCCCTTTACTTCACATCACCCATCAACTTGCGCATTACCGGAGAAATGGCAATCAAAATCACCCCGGCTATGATGGCGTACAAAGCAAACTGCTTGTAGCCATCGGTGTAGGATATAAGTTTGTCCATGGCCGTGGCATTTTCAATGTCTGATACTATGCTTGCACCGAACAAGCCTGCCACGTACTGACCATAAGCGCTCGCCAAAAACCACATGCCCATCATAAAGCCTTGTAAGCGGGCTGGCGATAATTTGGTCATGATAGATAGTCCAATTGGCGACAAGCACAACTCACCCAGTGTAACCACGAAATAGGCAAGCGTAAATACATCGAGAGATGCCAAACCTGCCGCACTTGCAAAGAAGCGGGTTGAAAAGAAGCCGTAAAATGCCAAGCCTAAAAAGATGAAACCCAAACCAAACTTCACCACTGTATTGGGTTCAATTTTTCTTTTGGCCATGGCTATCCACAAGAGGCCTACCAGCGGTGCGAAAATGATTACGAAAAGTGAATTGGCTGCATTGTTCACACCGTTGGGGTCGAGTGTGATGGCGCCAAGTAGCTTATCATCCAAGTTATTGGCTGCAAACAAGCTCAGTGAACCACCAGCCTGTTCAAAAATTGCCCAAAAAACTACTGAAAATAAGATAAACAACAAGGCAGCAATCAGCTTTTTCACTTCAACTGCGTTGTGTTTGGTCATTTCAAAAGCAAGATATATCAAGCTAAAAGGCCCAATGAAATACATGAACCAATCGGTATACACCGTATTCGAAACCATCTTGATGATGAGCGGTACCGCCAAAAGGGCGCCAGCGTACACAGCATATTCTTGCCACTTTTTATGGTTCTTCTCACCGGCATCGCCTGTGAGGGCAGCCGTTTCAAAAGGAGACAATCCGATAGGCCCCATGCTTTTGCGGGTGAAAACAAAGGTGATCAAGCTAATGGTCATTACCACGGCTACCAGGCCAAAAGCCACATTCCACCGCAAATCTTCCGGTACAGCATTGGCCAACATATTGCCTTTGCCGATGGCGATACAGGCATAACCGCCCATCAAAGCTCCCAGGTTAATGCCTGAGTAAAAAAGCGAAAATCCTGCATCACGGCGCGGATCACCTGCTTTGTACAATGCGCCTACCATGGTTGAAATATTGGGCTTAAAAAAGCCCGTTCCAATTACGTTAAAGCTGATACCCAAAAAGAAAAATTGGTTGGGCTCAACAGCCAAAATCAAGCTCCCCACAATCATCAACATGCCACCCCAAAACAGCGACTTTTGAAACCCCAGGATTTTATCGGCAAACAAGCCTCCAATAAAGGTGAAAGCATAAACAAACGCTTGTGTCGCACCGTACTGAAGGTTGGCAGCTTTTTCATCCATGAACAATTGGTTCACCATGAAAAAAGTGAGCATACCACGCATGCCGTAGAAGCTAAAGCGTTCCCACATTTCCGACAGGAACAGGTACCAAAGCTGCCTGGGGTATTTACCCTCAAAATTTTGAATCGTCGACAATTCCATAATTCTTCTTTATTCGGCTAAAATGAAAAAAACCCTCGAAAGCTCGAAGGTTTTACAAAAAAAGCTGGTTGAAATTACTTGACGTTGTTTTCTCTCATCACGCCATTCATCCACTTGAGCATCACAATCATCACCGTTGCGGCTACCATCACCAAGGCAAAATTCAAGATGAAGAAATTTTCCTTTTGCTCAATTGTTTCCCAAAGTCCACTCAGCATACCCGAAAGTTTGTTACCCACACTGATGGCCAGAAAAAAGCCTCCCATCATTAGTGCGGTAATGCGGGGTGGAGAAAGTTTCGATACCAATGAAAGTCCCATGGGCGACAAGCACAATTCGCCAACCGTGATAACGCCATAAGATGCAATCAGCCAAAAGGAGCTTGCTTTGCCCGTCATGTCGTTGGTGGCGAATACGGCGCCTACCATTACCAAGGCCGAGAGGGCCGTAATGACCAAGCCAATGGCGATTTTGGAAGGGGTGCTCGGCTCTCTGTTTTTGCGGCGCATGAAGCCGAAAATACCTACGATGACGGGGGTAAGCAAAACAACCCAAAACGGATTGATGGATTGGTAGAGCTCGGTAGAATACAATTTTAAGTTTTCACCTTTGGCCGGAATTTCATTGGCCGGCAAAGTAGCAAAGTACTTGCGCGATTTTTCCAATTGGTTGATGGATGCCGAAAATTCACCTTTGGCTTTGATCTCTTCCCGCGACTCGGCGGGCATGGCGGCTTCCTGGGCCCTCATTTCGGCAATGGCCGCATTAAACTCAGCTTCCGGTGCAGCAACAATGTCATTGTTTACCACCACCTGTGCCATGCCAACCTTATCAGCCACGGTAGCTACGCTTGCCGACATCTCTCGGTTGGTATGGTCCTCGGCCCAAACCGTAAGTGCATCGCCGTTTTGGTGAAAAATGGCAAAGAACAAAATGATACACATGAAAGCTGCCAGCAAAGCCTTGATGGCGCGACTTTCTTTGGCGTCGGATTTAAAGGCGAGGTAAATGAAAAAAGCGATCACCGGCACACAGCCAAAAATGAAAGCATCGTTGGTATCGGTACCCAATAAATTTCCGGGAATGAGGTAACCTAAAATGCCAAAAACAAACATGGGCAATACGGTCATCGACAAAATGCGGCCTGTGCTCATGTCGCCAGCTTGCAAGGGTTTTACCACGTCAACATGTTTGATGTGTTTGGTGCCCCACAGAAAAATCACCACACCCAAGAGCATGCCCACGCCTGCAGCTGCAAAAGCATAGCCCCAGCCGTAGTTGATGCGCATATAAGCCGCCACAAAATTGCAGATGAAGGCCCCGATGTTAATGCCCATGTAAAAGATGTTGTAACCAGCATCCTTTTTATCCTTCATGTCATCGCTGCTGTACAGATTACCCACTAGCGTCGAAATATTGGGCTTAAAGAAGCCATTGCCTAAGATAATACAGAGCAAACCCAAATAGAACGAGGTTACATCATGTACCGAAAGCAAAAAATAACCGGTAGCCATCGACAATCCACCTAACACAATGGCTTTGCGGTAACCCAAAACACGGTCGGCAAGCAAGCCCCCAATAAATGGTGTCAAATAAACCAAACCAAGGTAAGTGCCGTAGATGTCCGACTTTTTGGTGGCATCAAAGCCCATACCCCCGTTGTTCCAACCGTCTAACATATACAGCGAAAAAATACCCAGCATGAGGTAATAACCGAATCGCTCCCACATTTCGGTTGCAAAAAGATACCACAATCCGGTGGGATGTCCGTTTTTAACTGCCTTCTCCATAGTTTACATATTTGAACGCCCAATATATCAAAATGGCGCAGTACTTGAACCGCTGCAACAGTCTTAGTTTATCAACCCAAAAAGATGTTGCAGTGGTTTTTGGCCAAATGGACATAAAAAAGCCGCCATGGTTCTTGTTCCAAGGCGGCTTGTTGATTGTTCGCTTTCGCTTAAAACGGCAAATCGTCGGGGGTACCCGGATCGAATGGCTGTGAATAATCGGGCATGGGATCGACAACACCACCTTCGGCGCCACCGGCAGCAGCTACTTTCCATGCTTTTACTTCGGTGTACCAGCGGCCGTTGTACTCGCGGCTTTCGAGGTCGATGGCTACTTGCACCCTCGCTCCTTGACGCAAGGGAAACTGATCGATTTTTTCACCCCAAACGCTCATGCAGATTTTTTTGGGGTACTGTCCTTCTGTTTCGAGAATAAATTCACGCTTGCGCCAGGTATTGCCGTTGCGGCCTTGTCCGTTTACCTCTGGCAGCAAGCTGTGGATGGTTCCTTGTATTTCCATGGTTTTTGTTTCAAACCATCAAATATACAGCATCGGCTTGCTGGCTGCGTAATCTGTGGAAAAATGGGTTAATCTTTCAAAAGCAGCTCCATGAGGGCCGGAATGCTTTTGATTTTGGCTTTGCGCGGGGCCGGGTACAGGCGCAACTCCAGCCGGGTGTGTATTTGTTCGATGTACACCGCTTCTACCACCAACAAATCGGCTCGTTGCCAGCGTTTGAACAAGCCCATGAACCAGTTGGCCGATTTGGGTCGCAACAAATACCGCTGGTGTACTTCTACCCCCTGCTCCGGATCGAGGGCCTTCCAACTTTCGGCCTTGAGCATGCTGTATTGGTTTTTACAAGCTTTTTCTTTGAGTGCGTCGAGCAAAAAGAGGGTTTCGGAGGTGTTAGCAGCACTTTCGGGTTCATACACCAGGTGGCAAAGATGCCCCAGGTTGTTCCATTTGCAGCGCCCGTCGTGCAACAAACTGTGCTCAAAGGCCATGCGCAACAAGCCCAGTCCACCTTTTTCACTCTTTTTCCACTCGGCAAATTGTCGCTTGTAGTCAATAGAGCGTGCTATGCCCGATTTGCGCACAATGCCATGCCTGAGGCGCATTTCCTCGGCAGTCTTGGGATCGAAGTAGCGGGTAATAGACATGATTTCTTTTGAACAATCGTTCGCTGCATCTTGTTTGAACTTTAAAAATACAAAAGCCTGCTATTTTTGCCCACCGGCAAGCCGGCATTTTACAAAACAACATGAAATTAACTTTTTACGGGGCCAGCCGACAAGTCACCGGCAGCATGTACCTGCTCGAATTGAATGATGGCTACCGCATGCTCATAGATTGTGGCTACGATTTGGAAAAAGGAAGGTCACTGGTTCCGCAGTCCGACCAAAGCTTTTTCCCCTTCGAACCCACTTCGCTCAACGTGGTGCTGCTCACCCACGCGCACGTTGACCATTCGGGTAATTTGCCAGTGCTTTTTCGCGAGGGCTATGAGGGACAAGTACTGAGCACCTTGCCTACCTACTACCTCGCCGCCTTGTTGCTGCGCGACAGTGCCATGCTCAATGCCAAACGCCTCAATACCCAGCTGCAGCCCCGCAGGCGCAAGCGGCAACAGCGCAGGCAAAACGATGGCTTGGGAGAAACTTCGGGCCTTTACTTCGACAGGCATGTAGATGAAACCCTCGAACGTTTTGTGCCCATTGCCTACCAACACCGCTTTCAAGTGCGCAAAGGGGTACATGTGACCTTCAACCAAACCGGTCACCTGCTGGGTGCAGCAAACATCATCCTTGAAATTGAGGAAGATGGCCAAACCAAAACCATTTGTTTCAGTGGCGATGTGGGTCGATTCAACTACCCCATGTTGACCGATCCACAACCTGTACCGCAGGTCGATTACCTCATCAGCGAAAGCACCTACGGCGGGCGTTACCACAAAGACGGCAGCGATGCCGAAAACATCCTGCTCAAAGTCATCCAAGAAGCTTGTGTGGAGCAAGCCGGTAAGTTGTTGATTCCGGCCTTCAGTGTGGGCCGTACCCAGGCCTTGCTCTACGAATTACATAAACTGAGCATTGCGGGCAAATTGCCGCCCATTCCCATTTACGTCGATAGTCCGATGGCCATCGAAAGTACCCAGGCCTACCAAGAGCTAAGCAGGTTCATGAACGAAGAGGCCAAAGCGCTGGCCGCCGGGGCCGAAGACCTTTTCAGCTTTGAACAACTGCATTATGTGCAGCGCATTGGCGAGAGCAAGGCCTTGGGCGATCATTACCGACCGGCCATCATCATTTCTGCCTCAGGCATGCTCGAAGGTGGGCGGATCCAAACCCACTTGAAACAGCAATTGCAGAACAGCAAAGCCACCATCCTCTTTATTGGCTATGTAGCCGATGGCACCATGGGCCGTCGTTTGGTAGATGGTGCGTCGAGTGTGACCATTGAAGGCCGCCGGGTGGATGTGCATGCCCGTATTTTGGCCACCGATGTGTTCAGCGGACATGCCGACCACGATGGTTTGATGCACTTCATCGGCTACCAAGACCCCAAAAAACTCCGAAAGCTGTTTCTCACCCATGGCGATTACGAGGCCATGATTGCCCTGCGCGATGCCACTACAGAAAAGGGTTATGAAACGGTACTGCCTTACAAAGGCCAGGAGTTTGCGCTCTGATTTAGCTTAGCTGCCAAATCAAAAGTCCATCTCCATGCCTCCGCCACCACCCGAAGGCCGGCGCATGCGCTTGAGCAGCGACACATCAAACTCGCCAAACCGGTAGCTTACGGTAAGGCGCACAAAACGTGTGTCGCGGCGACGCATGACTTCCTGGTAGAAAAAGGGCGTGCTGAACACATTGCCAAAACGGCGGGTGTTGAACAAGTCGCTTACGGTGAGGTTAAAATTCCAAACTTGCTTGTAGCTTTTGGCAACCGAAAAATCGGAACCAAACACCGGGATGGTTCTGCCTTGCGGAATAATGCGCGGGGCTTCGTAATCACCATTCAACTGCACGTTCCAATTGTTAGGCAAACGATATTGGACAATGAGTTTGGCATTCCAGCTGAAGCCTTGGTTGCTGAGATTGCCCAAAGCGTTGCCGCCCTGTATGTCGGTATAAAACACATTGGCATTGAGGGTAAAATCGAGGGCTTTGATGGGACTGTACTTCACCGAATGTTCGGTACCATAACTCCACTGGTTGTTGCCATTGATGAAGCTGTTCACCAAAATACTCGAGTCGGTGGGTAATACATACACATAGCTGGTAATGACGTCTTGGGTTTGGCGCACATACACCGAGCCGAGGTAATTGCCTTTGTCGTACTGCCGGCTGTAGTTCATTTCGGCCAGGTTAAAAAACTCAGGTGCCAGAGCCGGATTGCCAATTCGGAAGCTTTGGGCGTCGGCAAACATGATGAAAGGCATCAGCTGCATCCAACCCGGACGGTTGATTTTGCGGCTAAAGTTCAATTGCAACTCATTTTTTGCATCAAACTTCCTCGAGAAAAACAAACTTGGGAAAAGGGCCTTGCCCAAATTGTCAAAACCCCTGGGATAGAGGTACTCGAAACTTTGGTTTTTATTGGTGATGTTGGCAATGAAGTAGGTTTGCTCGAAGCGCAAACCAGCCGAATAGGTCCATTTGCCCAGTGGCGCACTGTAATTCACATAGGCTGCATTGATGATGTCGTCAACATCAAAGTAGTTGGTGAGGCTGGTATCGGCCACAAAACCTGCATTGGCTTGGTTTATCTGCACATCGAGGGTAGAGGCGCTGATTTTGTAATTGCTTCGGAGACCCCATTCGAGTTTGGTTTTTTCGGTAAGCGGATCTACATAATCAAACTGGAAAGTAAACACCTCGCTGCGCCCTCCCCCATCGTTTTTCTGCAGGCGCGGCATGCCGGGCAAGGCCACACCGCTTACATCGAAAGTGCGCAAATCATACAGGGCATCGGTGCCATTGCGCGAACGGTTGTAGGTAAGGTCGGCGGTCCATTCTTTGCCCTCCTTGGGTGCGTTGTGCTTAAAGAGCAATTGGGTGGTACCATTGCGCCAAAAATTCTCTTGCTGGTTGAATTGTTGGCCCGAACTGATCACATCGCGGCTGCCATTCACATTGCTGAATTGCTGTGCGTCGTTCATGTTGAAGCCCCCACCACCAAAACTCTGCGAAACGGTCAACAAATTGCGGTTGCTCAATTGGTAATCGAAGCCAAAACGACCAAACTGGAAGAGGCGGTCTTGGGTATTGATGTTGTCTTGCCTGAAGCCGCCAATGAAGTCGTCGTTGCGGTAATTTTCACGTATGGTGTAACCTTCGACATTGTAGCGTGCAAAATTGGCATTGTAGGCACTGAAAAAGTTGAGTCGGCCTTCTTTGATGTTGAGGTTAAACCCACCATTGTAACGCCCTACAATGCCCACACCTGCATTCACCGAACCGTTGTAGCCGGGTTTGGTGTTTTTCTTCAGCACCACATTCAATATGCCGCCGGTGGTACTGGCGTCGAACTTGGCCGAGGGATTGGTGATTACCTCTACCCTTTCGATCTGCTCGGCAGGAATTTGGTCGAGGCTCAAGGTGGTGGGCCGGCCATCAACAAAAATGGTGGGCGAAGCATTGCGCATCTTCACCCCACCATCGGCGTCTACCGTTAGGCCGGGGATGTTGCGCATTACTTCGAGGGCTGTACCACCCTGACTGGTGAGGTCTTTATCGACGGTGTAGTTCCGCCGGTCGATGCTCATGACCACATTGCTGCGCTCTTCCGAAATTTCGACCGTGGCCAACTGGGCCGCATCTATCTCCATGCGCAGGTTGCCCAAATCGAGTTCAAACTTTTGCGGGCTGATAACCACTTGCTTTTCAATGGGCTTGTAACCAATAAAACTGAAACGCACGCGGTGTTGGCCAAAAGGCAATTTGTCGACCGAAAAATCGCCATTGCTCTGAACCAAGCTACCTCCCAAAATGCTGTCTTTGCGGGCCGCCAATACCGTCACGGTGGCATACTCAACCGGTTTTCGGCTTTGGGCATCTAACAATTTGCCATAAATGCGTCCGATTTTTGGCATATTGGCCATGTTGGGCCTGTTGGCACCCTGTGGCATGCCAGCAGGCATTTGGGCGCTCAAAGTAGCTGACAAAAAAGTGAGGCCCAGTCCCAACAGGACCAGGCTCGATTTAAAAAACTTCATCAAGTGTGTGTATAAAAAAACTATTTCAATACTTCGATTGGAATTTCTACCGAAGTTTTATCCCATACCATGGTAAGCATGCTCAGCTTGCCGGTTTTATCAAATTTCATGGTAAAGGCTTCCCAACTTTGGTCGAGTTGTTTCACCGGTACTTCAAAGCGAATTTGATCCATTTTGGCTTTGTAATCGTAATCGCCCCACAAACCCACTTCGCGGTTCACAATGATGGTCCATTTATTGGCTTGTGGAATGGCAAAAAGGGTGTACGTGCCTGCTGGGAGCGTTTTGCCACCCATTTTAATTTTGTGGGTAGTGGTAAGTTCGGTGGCTTCGTTGGCCCCCAAACGCCATACTTTGTCGTAAGGCACCAAAGCACCAAAAATTGGGCGGTCGTTTTTGAAAGGTTGGCTGTAAACGATGCGGATATAGGTTTTTCCCGACTTCAATTGCGCCAGTGCCAATGGACTTTTACGCGGTTTTGGTGCTGCTTGGGCTTGCGTTTCTTGAAAGGGTGCGGCCAGCAACATCACCAAGCCGAGCAAAGCAAATAACTTCTTCATAAGGTCAAATTTCGACGAATGGATTGGCAACTACAAGCTGCACAAGGACCATCGCCTCATATTAACCTTTTTTAATACCACAAAGTTTAAGCGTTCTGCTTGTTCAGGCTGTAAATCCTGGCCAATCGAGCGGGTTCTGTTGCCTGTTGGCCTTGGTAGCAGATGCTTTTGTTGGCCACAATGGGTTCTTGAAGCCGGCCCTCGTGCAGTGCCTGGTATTGTGCTGCATTTATTTCGTAACGTGCAGCAAGCAATGCACTTAAACCAATGCCCTTGGCCGTTTGCTGCCAGTTTGCAGCCAACTGCATGCTAAACACCTTGCTTTTTGAACCACTGCCGTAAGCTATACCTCCTAAGCGCATGCCAGCAGGCAGTTGGCTGGGAGCGTGGTACAACCAGCTGGCCAACGATAGAAAAATGCTGCCTGTATACACATTGCCCACCTGCTGCGAAGCCAGCTGTCCCCGATCTATCTTTTCACCTACAAACTGCTTGTAAACATCGGTTTTGGCCACCCATTTTTCTACGCCATCCTCAAAAGCCTGTTCAGGAAAGTGCTGCTGCCACTGGCCAGCCTCGTGCAATGCCTTGGCAAAGGAACCAGCCAACATGCGTTTGCCATGGAAGGCATAGGGCAAGTGAAAAACAATTCCCTGCCATTGGTCAAGAAGCAGGTCGCTCATGTTGCAGCCGGCTTGCTGGGCGTAATGCGCCAGGGCTTCGTTCATGCGGTCGGTATAGCATTGGTTGCTGTACTGGCCATCGAATAGCGGGGTATCGTCGTGGCCATACCAGTAGGCATCGGGTGAAGTAAAATCGCTTGGCGATTCCTTCCTCAATACTTCGAGCACTTCGGCCGCTGCTGCCGTGCTTTGGGCAGCATGTAAAATTTGTTCAACGAGCAGCTGTTTGTTCAGCGGGCGCAAAGGCTTGTAAAAATCGTGCACACCTTCCATGCCTACACCCCAATGTGGATCAAACCTTAGCAAGTTGGGATGCATGCGCACCAATACCGCTACGGCCCCTGCACCCTGGGTGTATTCGCCAGCAGAGTGTTGCTGGTACCTGGCCGTATCGGCAGCCACCACAATGGCCTGGCGGTTGGCTGCTTCACCACCGGCGGCCACCCAATCGATGGCGTTTTGCAAGGCATCGATGCCACCAATGCAAGCAAAAGTGAGGTCTACCACATCGCAATGCTTCAGCGAACGCGCACCATACTTGTCTTCAAACCATGACACTACCAATTGGGCCATGTAGGTGGCAGTGGGCTTGGCCCCATCTACCGCACTTTCGGTACCGAGGTAAATGCGACCTATGGCTTGCGGGGCCAGCTGTTGCTTTTGCAGCAGCCCAATGATGGCACGCGCTCCCAAGGTAACCACATCCTCGTCGGCGTCGGGAACAGCCATTTGTTCGAGCCCCAAACCAAAGCGGAGTTTATCGGCATCGAGGCCTCGTAATTCGGCCAAGGAGGTAATGGGAAAGCGGAGCGCAGGCAAAACAACCGACATATCGTGGATACCCACAGGCAGTGAAGAAATAGACAAAAGACTAAGATTTAAAAAGTTGAATGAGTGTGCATTATGCTCATTCAAACGTTTCGGAAGCCAAATGGTGTAGGCTCACCAAAAAATTAGCTTTTTTTCAATGGGTCGACTTAAACAACAGCCTTTCACCAATAAACCATCGCCCATTGGCTACCCTTTGCGATTTTCTTAATGGCTCTCGGTCAGCAAACTTTCGATACCCGCCAGTAGCGCCGGCAATTGGCTGTCGTCGGTGCCATCGTAAACACCTCTGATGCGTTTGTGGGCGTCGAGCAGGATGATGTGGCCCGAGTGCAAAAATCCGCCCGGGGCATTGCTGTCGGCTTGGGCCTGACTGAGGTAGGCCTTTTGTGCCAAATCGTAAATCACCGCTTCTTCACCGCGTAAAAAAAGCCAATTGCGGCCTGTAGCACCGGCAGAAGCAGCATAAGCAGCCAACACTTCGCGGGTGTCGTAGGCAGGATCAACGCTGTGCGACAGCAATCGCACACGCCCGTCGGCCGCCCATTTTGCGTGCACCTTGCGCATATTGCGCAGCAGGTCTTTGCAGATGGTGGGACATGTGCTGAAGAAAAAATCGACCACCAAAACCTGGTTTTTCAAACTGTCGGGGGTGACCGTTAAACCATACTGGTCTTCGAGCTGGAAATTGGGGTAAGGAAAAAAGAAGGTGTCGACACTGCCGTCGGCTTGGCTCACCAATTCCATGGGACCCAAAACGGGCAATTTCGCCTCATCTTGCACTGTTTTGGGCTTACAGGCTGTGGTGAGCAGCCCAATGGCCAGCAGCAACAAGGCTTTATTTACCCAGCAAACCTTTGGCATCGGCAATGCTGCTTTCCATTTGCACTTTTACCTTTTCAATGGCCTGCAACTGAAATTCAGCCACTGGCTTGAGTTCTTCGAGCGACTTTTTGAAGTCGGGTTTTTGGTAATTGCGCATCCATTCGCGCATGCCTTCTTCGCCTGTGGCTAAGGCCTCATAAGCTGATTCAAGGGTTTGTTTTTCGGTCGATAGGCTGTCTAAACCCGCAATTTTGGCCTTGATTTCACCTTTCAAGTCAATGATTTCCTTCATTTTAGGCATCACTTCGTCGTGGATGGCAATGGCTTTTTCATCCATTTCTTTGACGATGGCTTTGTCTTGTCCGCAGGCCATGAGCACAACAGGAATGAACAGGAGGTAGCATAATTTGCGCATGATTGATTTTTTAAAGTATGACGACCTTCGCGGCTAACAGCTCGAAAGTAAATTTGGTTTGTTAGTGGCTGCCGCATTTGATGGCAAAACGTTGCAAAGTTGGCTGCTTTTGTTGACAAGGACAAGCATTGTTGGTAAAAGCAAAGCCGGAAAAGCACAGAAATTGCTTAGCGGGTTCCTTTGTTTTTATCGCTCACTTTGCCTGCCAGCACATCGAGGATATCGCTGACCATGGTATTTTGGTAGAGTACTTGCAGCAATATTCCGTCTTCATTGAAAACGTAAGTCGAAGGCACATACATTTCGCCGAAGTAATTGTAGAACGAAGCGTTCATATCGAGGCCAAAATACATGTTCGGCTGCTCCCAGAGGCCGAAATCACGTGCGTAGGCAATGGCATCGCCTTCGTCGAAACGGGTGACAAACACAAAATCAATGTCGCGCAAACGGCCCAGCTGTCGGCCTATGTCTTCACCCAAGGCACGGCAGTGTTCGCAATCGGGACTAAAATACAGCACCACCGTTTTGCCACCTCTTAGGTCTGACCGACTGATTTCGCCTTTGCTACCAATTTGTAAAAAGCTGAATTTGGGTAGTCTTTCCAGTTTTCCGGGCAGGCTGGGTTCAGGCTTCAACTGCTGATAGGCAAGGTAACCCACGATGAACAGCACTACTGCGGCTATGCTGTATTTAAGAATCTTTTCGAGCGTCATAAAAAGCCATTGAGCCGCCAAAAATACGGCAATCGGCCCAAATTAGCTTGCTTTCATTGTCATTGAACTTTCAAAGCTGCTGGCTGTTTTACCGCTATGAACATTGTCATTACCGGAACCACTTCGGGCATTGGTGCAGCTACTGCCGAACACTTAGCAGCAGCAGGCCACCAGCTCTGGCTGCTCAACCGCAATCCACAAAAAAGTGCAGCTCAAAAAAACGAGCTGCTTCAAAAATATCCGAAAGCCAAAATTGAAACCATCACCTGCGATTTAGCGCACCTCCATAGCGTTCGCACGGCCGCAGCTGCGTTGAAGGGCATCGGCCCTATCGATGTGCTCATCAACAATGCGGGTGGCCTCACTTCTCAGCGCGAAGTAACGGTGGACGGGCACGAGATGCAGTTTCAGATGAACCACCTCGGTCATTTTCTGCTCACCAACACCTTATTACCGCAATTGCTTGCTGCCAAGGGCAAAATCATCAATGTAAGTTCGGAGGCGCACAGGGCGGGACGCTTAAATCCAACCGATTTTCAGCTCGAAAAAGGCTGGTCGGCTTTTGGCGCTTATGCCAATGCCAAATTGTGCAATGTGCTTTTTACTGCTGAGTTGCACAAACGTTACCATGCGCAAGGTTTACAGGCCTTTGCCCTCCACCCGGGCGTGGTGAACACCGGCTTTGGCAACGGTTTAGGTGGCATGAAATGGATGTGGGCTTTGATGCGGCCATTCCTCATCACCCCGGCCAAAGGAGCTGCCACTACATTACACCTGGCCACTACCAACGGCAACCCATCGGGCGGCTACTACAAAAACCGCAAGCTCAACAAAGCGGCACCAGCCGGCCGAGACGCGGGTTTGGCCGATGCCTTGTGGGCCTACAGCGAAACGCTTACCAAAGGCTAAATCCCTTTCTGGCTAAGCATCGGCCTTTTTCAAATCCAAACGCCAACGCAGTCCGCCGCGCACCCACCTACCCGGCATGGGCACGGTGCCTATTTCGCGGTAGCTGGTATTGGTGAGGTTGGTGGCTTGCACAAAGGTTTCGAAGCCCTTGCCCCAGCGACGCTGAAGCTGTAGGTCGCTCACCCAGTCGGACTGCAGCTGGTTGATGCGCTGCAGCATGCGGACGCCCAAACTGGCTTCTATTTTTCCAGGCAGTACCAAAACACCCTGCAGCAACAGTTGGTGACGCAGGTTTTCGAGCACGTAGCGCGACTGAAAGCCCGGCAACACCATAAATCCTGCATCGATATAAGTATAACCCAAACGCATTTGCCGCAGCCAAGGTAGTTCAGGCCGCCATTGCGCTTCGAGCTCTGCCCCTCGGCTCACCACCTCGGTAAAGTTGTTGGGCTGCCAAGGGCTCAGCGCGTCGGGACGCACCCATTCAATCAGCCGGTTGGCGTCGCGCACAAACAAGGCCCCTTGCACCAGCCAGGCTTGATGCAACCAACGGCTGCCCAGCTCGTAGGTCCATGCCTGTTCGGGCTGCAAGAGCGGGTTGCCCACATTCGACGGACCTCGATAATACAAATCGGTAAACGTAGGCACCCTGAAGCTCTGGGCCAAATTGCCGTACACATGCCAGCCCTTGGCCACAAACCAGGCTGCTTCCAAGCCAGGATACAAACGCCAGCCATAAGCGCTGATGCCGTTCAAATACAAACCCGGATTCAACAACCAGCGCTTGTTTTGCAGGCGGTGTTCGGCGTACAAACCAGCCCATTGCCTGTCACGGTTGCCTAAATTACTGCTCACCAAATTTTCGCTGCGCCATTCGGCCCCCCAGCCGGTATGCGCCTCCCAGCCTGCTGCTTGCAGGTACATATGTTTGCTGCTTCCGTTCCACTCCAAGCCGGCCACCCGGCTGGTGTGGTGGTTGTGAAAAAAGGAAGGATTGTTGCGCAGAAAGAAATAATCGTCGGTATGCTGCCGGTAGTAGGCGCGTATTTCGCTTTGCCAGCCCTCTCCTTGGTATTGGTGCGTAAACGCCCCAAAAATGGTGGCTGTTTCTTCGTACTGCTCGCTGAAATTTTCGTTGGCGTAAAAGCCATTGGCTCCAAAAGCCCGTTGGTTGTAGCCTGCCATGGCACGCAGGCGGTGCTTGCCCTGAAGCATGCCCCCATCGTAAAACAGATTGGCCAAGCTGAAATCGGTATTGTGGCGGTAGCCGTTGCTGCCTTGCAAGCCGGCTGAAATGCTTTGCTGCCAGTTTTTCTCGGGCAAGTGCAAGGCCAGGTGAGTATGGTAGAGTCCAAATTCTCCCCCGCTCAAGCTGGCCGATAGCCCACGCTCGCTGCCCGGTCGGGTGATGATGTTGATGGCGCCGGCGAAGGCATTGGGACCATAAATGCGCGTTCCGGGACCTTTCAGCACTTCGATGCGCTCAATTTGATCGGGTTGCACCACCAAATTCAGCAAATGGTGGCCCGTTTGCGGATCGCTCAAACGGATGCCATTGAGCAGCACCAAGGTTTGGTCGAAAGAACCGCCACGGATGCCCACATCGGCTTGCACACCTTGTGGACCCCGCTGGCGGATGTCGATGCCCGGCACATAAGCCAATAACTCTGCCAGCTGCTGGGCGGGCAACTGTTGCATTTCGCGTTTGCCCAACATGCTCATGCTTCGGGCCGTTTGTGAAAAAGGAGTTTGTATGCGTTCGCCGCTGATTTCTACATTTTGCAGCCAATAAGAACTGTCGCGCTGCGATTGAGCCATTGCCATTTGGCAGCCCAGCAATGCTGCCCCAAAAATCATCCACTTCATATCGGGCGCAAAACTAAGGTCTTCTGCAAAGAGTGCAAGGTTATATTTGCCCATGGCAGAAGGGTTGTTGCTGCGGTAGTCTGCCCCAAAAAGCCTATTTTTGCGCTTTCTTACGCAGCAGCCGCATGAACCGAAACGAAGAAATTGCCCGCAGGCGCACTTTTGCCATCATCTCCCACCCCGACGCCGGTAAGACCACCCTCACCGAAAAGTTCCTCCTTTTTGGCGGTGCCATCCAAACGGCCGGTGCGGTAAAAAGCAATAAAATCAAGAAGTCGGCAACATCTGACTTCATGGAGATTGAAAAGCAACGCGGTATCTCGGTAAGTACCTCCGTGATGGGTTTTGAATACGGCGGCTGCAGGGTAAACATCCTCGACACCCCCGGTCACAAAGACTTCGCCGAAGACACCTACCGCACCCTCACGGCCGTTGACTCGGTGATTCTGGTGGTTGATGCGGCCAAGGGCGTGGAAGAACAAACCGAAAAGCTCATGGGCGTGTGCCGCATGCGCAATACGCCGGTGATCATTTTCATCAACAAAATGGACCGCGAAGGGCAAGATCCTTTCGATTTGCTCGACGAACTTGAAAAAAAGCTCAACATCCGCGTAACGCCCCTCACCTGGCCCATCAGCAAAGGCGCCACCTTCAAAGGCGTTTACAATATGTACCGTGGCGAACTCAACCTCTTTTCGCCCAACAAAACCGGCATCAGCGATGATGTGAAGGCCTTTGCCGATTTGAGCGACCCAAAGCTCGACCAAATCATCGACCGTTATGCCGACCAATTGCGCGAAGAAGTAGAACTGGCCGGCGCTTTCCCTACCTACAAGCGCGAAGAATACCTGGCAGGTGAAATTGCCCCGGTCTTTTTTGGTTCGGCCCTCAATAATTTTGGGGTAAAGGAATTGCTCAACACCTTCATCGAAATAGCCCCGGCGCCTCGTCCACGCCTCAGCAGCATGGGCGAAGTGAAGCCCGAAGATGCCAAGTTATCGGGATTTGTGTTTAAAATCCACGCCAACCTCGACCCCAACCACCGCGACCGCATTGCCTTTATGCGCGTTTGTTCGGGGGTTTTCGAAAAAAACACCTTTTACCACCATCCCCGTTTGGGCAAAAAATACCGCTTCAGTACGCCCATCATGTTCCAGGCCAACGAGCGCAACAATGTGGAAACCGCCTATCCCGGCGATGTGGTGGGTTTGTACGATACCGGTAACTTCAAAATCGGCGATTCGCTCACCGAGGGCAGCAATATGTTCTTCAAGGGCATTCCTGCTTTTTCGCCCGAGCTGTTCCGCATGGTAGAGAACAACGACCCCTTCCGCGCCAAGCAGTTTGAAAAGGGCCTCAAGCAGCTCACCGACGAAGGCGTGGCGCAATTGTTCACCCAGCAGCCCGGCAACCGCAAAATCATCGGTACGGTGGGTGAACTGCAATTCGATGTCATCCAGTTCCGCCTCATGCAGGAATACGGCGCCAAAGTGAGTTTCCGCTCACTCGCCTACCTCAAAGCCTGCTGGATCGATAGCGAAGACGAGGCTGCCGTAGAAGAGTTTTTCCGCTACCGCAAAGACCATCTGGCCTACGACAAAGACGACCGTTCGGTGTACCTGGCCGACAGCCTCTGGATGCTCCAGCGCGCCATCGATGAAAACCCCAAACTGAGGTTCCAGTTTTCGTCGGAAATCATGCTGCACGAGGAAACGGAGCAGGACTAGCGCCGGCAGTGGTGCGGATTTGAGGCGGCGGTGCCAAGCGCAAGCGGGTTCAAGGTTCAAGGTTCAAGGTTCAAAGTTCAAATGAGGATGAAGGCTGCGCCTTCATGGACGCTAAAGTGTTGATGCAGCTTCAGAATCGCTAAATAGCATCCTTGAACCCTTTTCAGCGAAGCTGAAAAACCTCCTTGAACTTTGAACCTTGAACCTTAAACCCTTTTCAGCGAAGCTGAAAAACCTCCTTGAACTTTGAACCTTGAACTTTGAATGGAAGGTCTAGCTCGGGCAGAAAACGAGGCAAAGCCTAGTTACTGCCCGAGATAGACCTTCAGCGCTTTGCTCCGGCTGGTATTGCGCAGCCTGCGGATAGATTTTTCTTTGATTTGGCGCACCCTTTCGCGGGTGAGGCTGAACTTATCGCCAATTTCTTCGAGGGTGAGTGGTGGGATGCCGCCCAAGCCAAAATAATAGCGCAGCACATCGGCCTCGCGTTTTGTGAGGGTGGTGAGGGCACGTTCTACCTCGCGGCGGAGCGATTCGCTCATGAGGCTGTTGTCGGGACGGATCTGGTCTTCGTCGGTCAACACATCCAACAGCGAGTTTTCTTCGCCATCGGCAAAAGGCGCGTCCATCGAAACGTGGCGGCCCGATACCTTCATGGTGTCTTCTACATCGTTGATGGTCATGTCGAGCACTTCGGCCAGCTCTTCGGCCGTGGGTTCGCGCTCGTACTGCTGTTCGAGTTGCGAAAAGGCCTTCGAAATCTTGTTGAGCGAGCCTACCCGGTTGAGAGGCAAGCGAACAATGCGCGACTGTTCGGCCAAGGCCTGTAAAATCGACTGGCGGATCCACCAAACGGCGTACGAAATGAATTTGAAGCCGCGGGTTTCGTCGAAACGCTGGCCCGCTTTGATGAGGCCTAAATTGCCCTCGTTGATCAAATCGCCCAGGGTTAAACCTTGGTTTTGGTATTGTTTTGCCACCGAAACCACGAAGCGCAAATTGGCTTTGGTGAGTTTTTCGAGCGCCCGCTGATCGCCGGCTTGGATGCGCTTGGCCAGCTGCACCTCCTCGTCGGCCGTAATCAAATCGACTTTCCCAATTTCTTGCAGGTATTTGTCGAGCGATTGGCTTTCGCGGTTGGTTATCTGTTTGCTGATCTTGAGCTGGCGCATATTTTCTCCTGATTTTTGAGGAAATGAACAAACCAACTTGAAACAAGTCTTGGTCTATACCTTCCCTAAACAACTACGAAATAAGGCCAGAAGCAGCAGCTTGTCAAGCTTTATAGTAAAATTTTACTTAACGTTTTTTTACACTTTCAAATATCACGCATGCGCTTGCATTTTTGATGCAACTTTGATGCATTTATGATGTGTTCGCAAATGCATAAGCAAAAAGAAAAGCCACCCGAAGGTGGCCTCTCTCGCATTAAACAGGATAAAAAAAATTATTCCTTGTTGCCTTCCTCACGGGGAGGACGGGGACCACGGTCTTCGCGCGGACCACGGTCGCGGCGGTCGCCGCGGTCTTCGCGGCGCGGACGCTCGCTGGGCTCAGGCATGCCCTCAGGGCGTGGCAGCAAAGCCTTCACCGACAAACGGAACTTGCCCGTCTTCGGATCTACTTCTACCAACTTCACTTCCACCTGGTCGCCTTCTTTGTAGATGCCGTCCATGGTTTCGAGGCGCTCCCAGCTGA
>ERZ1066127.294-NODE-294-length-29854-cov-11.560891_pt1 | contig 29854 bp, 28 predicted proteins | sample MGYA00382774_ERZ1066127 | MGnify/ENA primary metagenome ERZ1066127 (study PRJEB33369, sample SAMEA5778357) | biofilm metagenome | biome: Industrial cooling water; feature: Water cooling tower basin; material: Biofilm | place: United Arab Emirates | collected...
GGCGAGTGCCTTTTTTCAATTCATAGCTGGATTTCATCTTGCGCAGCGGACTCTTCGGATTTTTGGCTGCGGCATGGGCCATGTCCGTATAAACGGGAAATCCGTCCGCCGCCCAAGCGACCAGCAACATGGATTTTTCATCGCCACCATGCTTTTTGACCAGTCCGGTCGGCATCGCGTGATAGTGGTATGCTCCATTCGGTTGCACGTGGGCGTTGTTTTCATCCAGTCCCAGGTTAAGAAATCCGGTGGCCGCTTCGTAGCGCCAACCGGAACGCATGTCGTTGTTCCAGGCCTCCGCGGTGCCGGGCTCGAAAGGCACACCGTTGATAGCAACGCCCCACCAATAACCTCCGCGCTGCACTGGGGTCGGAGAGGATTGCGGTTTCATGGGAATGCGGAAGCGATAGGTCTGCGACTGAATCGTGTTCGGATTGCCGCGACGGGGAAACTCGCCCGGCTGATGATCGGGAATGCCGTTGGATTCCATCAACCGATAGTCACCTTCGATCCTGATGGTGACCTGAGCTCCCGCAGCCGTCTTTTCCGCCTTGACGGGTATCAATTCATGGCGCGCGGCTGCGGAGTCATCCGCGTGGTCGGGATGGGCGATGGCGGTTGCGTGCAGCAACAGAAGGCAAGCGACGGCATGGAGAGCGTGAAGTGATTTCATGGGATGAATGCAGGTTCACCACATACAACCCGGGAATCCACCGATGGTCTCCCAACTTTACCAAACTTTTACAATTCACAGGAACGTTGTCCCATCAACATGGATCGCATCACAGAGCCCACTGGTTTTGTTTCAGCCACACGAGCAGGTCTTTTGCCCAGGGATGGACTTCACCGGGGGCGGCACCGTGTTTGCCGATGCTCAGGCCGATGCCGTGCGGGCCTTTTTGATAGATGTGGAGGTCGAAGGGCACGCCTGCCTTGCGCAGGGCGGTGGCGAATTGCAGGGAGTTCTCGACTTTCACCACCGGATCATCGGCGGTGTGCCAGACGAAGCAGGGCGGGGTTTCTTTGGTGACTTGTTTTTCATTGGAGAGCAGTTGGATGAGTTCAGGTGAGGGATTATCACCTAACAGGTTCTTGCGCGATCCGCCGTGGGTGAACTCGCCCATGGTGATGACCGCGTAGCACAGGATGCCGAAATCCGGGCGGCTGCTGAGGCGCTCGATGGGATCCTTGTCGTCGGCTTTACCGGCATCGAAATGGGTGACGATGGTGGAAGCCAAATGTCCGCCCGCGCTGGAGCCCATGACGCCGCAGCGCTGGGGATCGATGTTCCATTCCTTAGCCTTGGAGCGCAGCAAGCGCATGCCGCGGGCGGCGTCGTTGAGCATGCTGGGGTGGCGGTATCCGGCGGAGCCGAGGCGGTACTTCAGCACCACCCCGGCGATGCCGTGTTCGGCCAGCCAGGTGGCGTAGCCTTCGCCCTCGTGAGAGGCCAGTCTGCCGTAGCCGCCACCGGGGCAGATCAAAATCGCGGTAGTGGGCGTGGTGGATTTTTCCGGCAGATAGGCCGTGAGGGTGGGGGTATCCTGATCAGCCTCTCCCTTGGCATCGCTTGCACCATCCGGGTAGAGAAGCACGGGCGGAAGGGGAGCGGCATTCGAGATCATGGAGGTGACTAACAAACAGGCTGCGACAAAATGTTTCACGCCTTCATGCTAGGGATGAACCTCACCGGGTCAAGCTGAACATTTCTCGGCACTGGGTGCCATAAGTATGAGGAAATACAAGCTCTCCGGCGGCAGAAAGATCCTTCAACGGATTCGATGATCAAGACATCTGAATGAATTGGTTTTTTTTCAAGAAATGCCTTTACAAATCGCCGGTGATCGCTAGTTTCCCCCTCCCGAAGCACCACCACCACTATGAAAGTTCTTTCCTCACTCAATTCCGCCAAACGCCGCCATGCCGATTGCCAAGTGGTGAAGCGCGGTGGAACCCTGTATGTGATTTGCAAAAGCAATCCGAAATTCAAGGCCCGTCAAGGTGCCACCAAAGGCACACGTCTCTCGAAAAAGGGCGTGAAGTAATCGGACTTCCATTCACAAAAATCCGCCGCCGGAGTGATCCAGCGGCGGATTTTTTGTGCCCGGATGCCGTGCTTAGCGCAGCAGATTCACCGCGCGGCGGGTGGCATTGCCGAAGGCCGCAATCTCTTCGAGGGTATTGTAGAGCGCGAACGAGGCACGGGTGGTGCCGCTGATGCCGAATCGCGCCATGAGCGGCTGGCAGCAGTGATGTCCGGTGCGCACGGCCACGCCCATTTGATCGAGAAAAGTCCCGAGGTCATAGGCATGAACGCCCTCTATGGCAAACGACAGTGCGCCACAGCGGTCCGAAGGTCCGAACAAACGGATGCCGTCGATCTGAAGCAGCTCTTTTTCGGCAGCACGGATCAGTTCGGTTTCGTGGCGATGGATGGCGTCTTTTCCGACGGACTCGACAAAACTCACCGCCGCCGCCAGTGCGATGGCGCCCTCGATGTTCGGCGTGCCGGCTTCGTACTTGAACGGAATGTCATTGTAGGTCGTGCCGGAAAAACTCACTTCCTTGATCATTTCGCCACCGCCGCGATAGGGAGGAAGTTTTTCTAACAACTCACGCCTACCCCACAGTGCGCCGATGCCGGTGGGGGCATAGACCTTGTGACCGGAAAACGCGAGCAGATCGCAGCCGAGAGCTTTCACGTCGATCGCCAAATGCGGCACCGCTTGGGCGGCATCGATCAGCACGGTCGCCCCGCAAGCCTTGGCCTTGGCGGTCATTTCCACCACCGGATGCACGGTGCCGAAGGCATTGGAAATCCAGCCCATGGCGAGAATTTTGGTGCGCTCGCTCAGCAATTGCCCGAAGGCCTCCTGATCCAGCACGCCGGACTCATCGCAGGGGATCACCTTGAGCACGGACCCTGTGCGCTCGCAGGCCATTTGCCATGGCACAATGTTCGAGTGATGCTCCAGGGTGGAAATGAGAATTTCATCACCGGCTTGCAAGTGCGCACTCAGGCAATGCGCGGCGAGATTGATGGCATCGGTGCAGCCCGAGGTGAAAATCAGCTCATCCGGGTCATCGCAGCCGAGGTGGGCGGCCACTGTTTTTCTGGCATCCTCGTAGGCGGCGGTGGCAGCGCGGGCCAAGGCATGCGTGCCGCGATGAATGTTGGCGTTGATCGTTTCATAATAACGACGCGAAGCATCCAGCACAGCCAGGGGTTTCTGGGTGGTGGCGGCGTTGTCCAAGTAGATCAGGGCCTTGCCGTTGACGGTTTGGGACAGCAGAGGAAAAAGCTCGCGTGCGGGCAACGATAGGTTCACGCGCAGAGACTGCCACGTTTTCGCGGTATTTCCACCCAGATTCTTCAGGGAATCGGCATAATTCGTAAAAAATGCTCGATCAAACGCAAGCGAGGCATAGCACGGGACGCGGGCTCGCGATACCATGGCGACGCTATGAAGAAAAACGAACCGATTCGCAAATTGATGTCCGCCACTGTGATCAGCATCCACCACGGTGAGCCGCTGTCCCATGCCCGCAAGCTCATGATGGAAAAAGGCGTGCACCACCTGCCTGTGGTCAGCGGCGATGAACTCCGTGGCCTCATTTCCTGGTCGGACATCCTGCGTGTCAGTTTCGGCGATGTCTTCGGCACCGATGATCGCGCCGTGGATGCCACCTTGGATCACACCCTGACCCTGGAGCAAGTGATGACGGCGAATCCCGTGACGGTTACTCCACAAACCACCGTGCATGAAGCTGCGGAAATTCTCTGCAAAGGAGACTTCCACTGCCTGCCGGTGATAGAAGACGGCAAGCTCGTCGGTATCCTGACCAGCAGTGACCTGCTGCGTTTCCTGGCCGAACTTTACTGAAGAATTTCCCCCCGACATTCCACGAAATCCCCCCAAGCCCCCAACCTCAGCACCCGTTGCCATCCCCCAGGCAGCGGGTGTTTAGTTTTACTTCGCATGCAAGATCGCCTTGCTGGAGGATGGGAAGAATGAGAGTATTTCCTCGAAATCAGACACTGCCCTGGGAATGGATTCGCGCACCAATCAGGCAATGCCATCAAAACAAAGAGCCATGCTACTCACGACACTTACACGATCCGCATTGATACTGACAATGGCGAGCGGCTGTCAGACAGAACCAGAGAAGCCCCCTCAAGAGCCCATGAAAGAATTGTCCAGTCTCGTCGGATCCTGGCAATCCAGCAGCATCACGGGGCAAGATCAAAAGCACGCTGAGACCACGGTTGTGCTGGGCATTCAAAAAGATGGCTTGGGTCATTTCGCATCCAACAACGCTTCCGAAGGCGTTTTCGAATTTGATTTTGAAATCCTCGTGGGGACGAAAAAACTGGTGTTGTTGGTAGAAGACAGCACCCAGTATCTTTACCATTATGAGTTTTCGAACGATCGACTTCAGCTCAAAAGCCTCGCAAGCGACATTGTAATCACGCTGGAGCGGAAAAACCCGTAATTCTGTTAGGCTTTTATTTTTTCTTCGTCAGGGACTTCGCCAGGGCGGGAAGCTCGGAAAAATCCGTGATAAAATGGCCAGCTTTTTGTTTCACGGCATCGCGTGCGACCACGCCACCGAAGCCGACAAACAGATCGACTTCCTCGTGCGTTTCCCAATCGGAAATGCCGTCGCCGACCATCATGGTGAACTTCGGCAGCATGGCCTGTTTCCACTCGCGGATGATTTGCGGTTTGCCGCCATTGCGGGTGGTGGGGTAGTCCGCGCCGTAGCCGGTGTAAAGCCCGGCTTGATCGTGATGAAGCGGCACGGCCTCGACAAAGGCAATGCCCAACTCGCGGGCGAGGGGCTCGATCAGCGGCGCGAAGCCACCGCTGATGATGACGATGGTCCAGTCCTCGTCGCGAAGTGCCTGGAGGGTTTCGCGCACACCCAGTACGATGGTATCGATGTAGCGCTGGGCGACAGCATCGCAGGTGGCGCGATCCGGCTTGAGAATGTCCATGCGGCGGGGAAACACCTCGTGCAGAGGAACGCAGCCGTTCATGCCGGCGTTGGTCAAGGCCACGATTTCCTGGAACACGGCGTCGCCGCGCTCGCGCGCGAGTTCATCGATGCCCTCGATCGTGGACAAGGTGGAGTCGCAGTCGAAGAAGGCGATTTTGCCGCGCTTGCGGGTGGGCGGCTCGATGAAGACCTCGGTATCGAGCGGGGTGAGATCAAAGAGTTCGATGATGTCGATGTTCGACAAGCGGATGCAGCCGTGGCTGGCGGGCACGCCGATGAGTTCCTCCTGATTGGTGCCGTGGATGTAGATGCAGCGCTCCAGCGTGTTTTTGTTTTGCGCGTCCATGCCATCGAGACGGAGGATGCGCGAGGTGATGAGGTCGTCTTCCGTTGTCTCGCCGGGCGTCCAGAGCCCGACTGGTTCGCGCTTCTGAAAAATCGTGCCCAGCGGTTGTTCGTAGCCGATTTTTTCGCAAACGCGGAACTGCCCCGTAGGCGTGCGGTAGCTGTCCTTCGTGAAGCCCACGCCCTTGGCGCTGGAGGAGATCGGGTATTCCCGGATCACCTCATCGCCGTCGAGCAGAGTGAGCCACTGGTCGTCGATGGAAATGTGGATGTTCATGGAAGTAGAGTTACAGTCCAGTGTAGTTGCAAGCGGTTTGTTATTGCGGCATTGAGATATCTTACTTCAGCGACTAAATTTTTTTGAGCAATCAAATTTTTAGTTTGCTGCAATATTTGAGCAACCACAGTAACAGGAAACATATAGGTAGAGATTTGCACATGTGGTTCAAGATGAAGTACTAAAATCTTATCGGTGGCGGATAAAGCGTTTCTCGCGAAATCATCATCGGGTGCAAATTGTGAAGAAACGGAGAGTGAACTCAGCCCATGTAGGGTATCTTCATACTTCTTAACTACAGTAAGGTGAATGTCCTGGAGATTGGCAGATTTTGGCTTACTTGTGATTATTCGGAAATCTTTAACTTCGATATAAAATGTATTCGAGTTCGTTGTGCTGCATAGACAAATAAAGTCCACTCCTTTCCTTCCCTGCCTTTTGGGGCCATTGATATAAAAGCGACTGTCATCGTATTTCATCACTTGAACGGATGGATCGAAGTGAAATAAAATGTTCCGCTCTTGAATTGTCTGGCTCATATCAGTCGCGGGGCGATAGTCCATTTTCGATATCGATGTAGCGCTCTGCTTGAATGACTTCTTCGTCTAGGGCTGCCAACTCGCCAACGTAGTCCATGGTGTCGCCTTGTTTGACTAATACGCCATAATCTTCTCGCTTTAAACCGAAATAGCGATTCTGCAAGTGGCTGGAATTGGTTTTTTGAAGGATATGCAATTCCCGCAAAAGAAACAAACTGTGCGTGGCGATGAAAACTTGAATACCGGCAGTGGAGAGATCGGTGATGATTTTGGCAACCAATTTGACCAGACGCGGGTTGAGATTGGCTTCGGGTTCGTCCCAGACTAAAGCGCATCCGGGAGTGAGGCTACCGTTGGCGACTAACTGGGCAATCATTCCGAGTTTGCGCCAGCCTTCTGCCAGCATGTGCATTTCTATTTTGCCAATGGAAGATGTGTGATAGAAGCGGCCAGAATCATCAAGGCGAAGCACACCATCTATGGCGTCTTCGATTTGCTTCTGTATGTCGAGCAGTTCTGGGGGAGCCAGCGTTTTTCGGTAAGGGTTCCCGAGCAGCCTACAGGCATCGCGCCAACTGGCGTCGAAGGGCACATGACTGTTGTCGAAAAGCGCCAGAAAGTTAGGATAAATGGAAAGCAACTCACGAGTGGGGAGGTAAACTGGTTGCTGTAAGACAAATTCTTTTGGAACTGAAGTGCGGGGTGGTGAGGTTACTGAGTAGTAACTAGGGTTTTCTGCAATAATTCCCTCGCTCGGATCTGAGGTCTCTTCATCTTCTTCATAAGGATTTATCTCAATGGAAAAATCACGAGAGCTTTCTGAAAAATGGTAATCGAGTTTGAGTGAATCTTCTTCCGTGAGCGTTTGATTCGATTTCACGCGCCGAATCAAACTATAGGCAGTTTCAGAGCCAAGCATGGCGTTGAGTCGTCCACTGAGATCAAAAAAACCATCAAATCTCGGATTTTTTTGTTTTTCTACTAAATGCTCGTGGCTTTGCGCTAGACCCGCGTAGATGGCTTTCAGTAGGTGGGTTTTACCGGTACCGTTTTCGCCCACAATGACGTTCACGTTTTTTCCGAACTGAAGGGTTTCTTCGGAAAAAACGGTGAAGTTTTTGATGTGCAGGGATTTGAGCATGCTGAAAGGTTCTGAGAAATTTTGTTAGCCTAACACATCGTCCATGGCGTCGATGAGTTCCTTAATGGTGGCGGGGGTTTCGTTGCCCATGTTGGAGATGCGGAAGGTGATGCCTTTGATCTTGCCGTAGCCGCCGTTGATGAGGAAGTTGTGTTTTGTTTTGAGCGTTTTGATGAAGGCGGATTGATCGAAGCCCTCTGGGGTGTGGAAGCAGCTCAGGCTGACGGAGCGGAAGCCCTCGGGGGCGAAGTGTTGGAAGCCGTGACGCGCGGCCCACTCGTGGATCATGCGGTTGTTTTCCTGGTGACGGGCGAAGCGGTTTTCGAGACCCTCGGCGGCGATGGTTTCGAGCATGTGCTGCAGGCCGAAGATCAGCGAAATGGCAGGCGTGGAGGGCGTGTTGTTCGCGGCGGCATTTTTCTCGAACTCGACGAAGTCAAAGTAGTAGCCGCGATGTTTTGTGGCCTTGGCGCGCTCCAGGGCGGCCTCGGAAATGGCGAAAATCGTCAGACCGGGCGGCAGTGCCATGGCTTTTTGCACACCGGCGAGCAGCACATCGATGCCCAGATCATCCATCGCGTGCGGCACGGCGGAGAAGGACGAAACGGTATCGACGATGAGCAGCACATCGGGGAAGGATTTCACGACTTGGGCGATGGTCTTGATGTCGCTCATGACGCCGGTGGAGGTCTCGTTGTGGATGAACGTGACGGTGTCGAATCCGCCTTCGGCCAGCTTCGAACGCACCTGGGCGGGGTCAATCGGTTGGCCCCATTCGTATTGGAGTTTTTCGACTTCCTTGCCGAGTTTTTTGGCGACGTCGAACCATTTGTCGGAGAACGCGCCGTTGCAGAGGGTGAGAACTTTTTTCTGCGTGAGATTGATCAGCGAGGCTTCCATCACGCCCCAGGCGGAGGAGGTGGAGAGGAAAACCGGACGTTTCGTGCCCGCAAGCTGTTGCAGGCCGGGTTGGGTGGAGGCGTAGAGGGCCTCGAATTCCGCGCCGCGGTGGCCGATCATGGGACGCGACATGGCCGCGAAGGTGGCAGGGGAGACATCGATCGGGCCGGGAATGAAAAGTTTGGGTGTTGCCATAGGAGTGGACGGGGAAAATGATCGCTTCCATGGGACTTGTCAAAGCGGGATGCCGCCATGATGCCAGAAATTTAGGGTGGCGGCCCAGGCAAATGGAGTGTGCAGCCAGGAATTTTTTTGATCAAATCCCGGGCTTTTTTCGGCGGAAGCACGCAACACGCAGTGGCGAGGGCATCGCTCTTGGCGGCCGTGGGGGCGATGACCGTGGCTGCCACGGGGCGGGTGAGACCGAGGCCGGTCTGGGGATCGATGATGTGGGCGTAGCGGATGCCGTCGATGGTGATCGCTTGCTGGAGGTCGCCCGAGGTGGACACCGCGCAGTTCGCTAGAGTGAGGGTGCTGCTGTCCTCTTCGCGGTCAAAAGTGCGCACGCCGATGGCCCATCCTTTTTGCCCGGGCGGTGGATCGCCGAGCCGCACATCGCCTCCGGCGGTGATCGAGGTGCGGGGGAGTTGGTGTTGGAAAAAAACTGCCAGCATGGCATCGGCGGCTTGGCCTTTGGCGATGCCTCCGAGGTCCAGACGCATGCCAGCGGCCTTGAGGGTGATAGTGCGTTGGTCAGCATCGCAAGCGAGCAGGCGGTAGCCGCTGGATTGGCGGGCCTGGGCGAGGGTGGCGGGAGCTGGAAGCTTTTGGCGGCGGCGGGATTCGCGCCAGAGTTTGGTGAGCGGGCCGAGGGTGGGATCGAAGGCCCCGTCGGTCAGTTCCGCCATCGCGCGTGCTTGTGAAACGAGCGAGAACAAGCGCGGCGAGACGACGATGGGCTCGCCGACGGTTTTTTTCGATAGGCCTAACAACTCGGAGTCGGCGATGTAATCGGACGCCACCGCATTCATGGCCTCGGCCTCGGCAAAAGCGGCCTCGGCGGCCTTTTGCGCCACGTCACGCGAAGGCGCATAGCTGCTGATGCGGAACATGGTGCCCATCAAGGGGCGCTCGAAGTCAAAGCGCTCGTCCGCGAGGAGCAGATGGGACAACATCAGCCACGTCAGCAGGGCGCGCATGGAGATTATTCGGAGGCACCCGGCGAGGTGTTCCAGATGCGGTGCATTTCCTCCAAGGTCGGGGTTTTCAGAGGACGCACCACGCGGAAGCCCAGGAAAGGAGCATCGGTGAAATACCAGATCGACTTGGGAATCTGCGGGTCGCGCACTTTCCAATCGGGCGTGGTGCCGATGCGGTTCGCGCTGCGCAGTTGATCGGCATCCGCATCCCAGTGCCCGCCACGCACGGCGGTGGGGTAGCGATTGACGGGGTAGGAAAACGGATGGGTCGCGCCGTCTTTGTAGGCCTCGTAGGCATTGGCGAGGTATTGATCGAGAACGAGTTCGGCGACGTTGCCATGCATGTCGTGCAGGCCCCAGGGGTTGGGCTTTTTCGTGCCGACCTTTTGGTATTGGAACTCGGAGTTTTCCGCGAACCAGGCATAGTCGCCCATTTTGCTGGCATCATCCCCCCACGAATATGCGGTGGTGGTGCCGGCGCGGCAGGCGTATTCCCACTCGGCTTCGGTGGGAAGGCGATAGAAATGTCCGGTCTGCGCGCTGAGCCACTGGCAGAATTGATTCGCCGCGTGTTGGGTGACACCCACGGCAGGGTATTCCTTCGAGTAGCCATCGCCCATGGAAAAGTGCATGGGCACGTAGGGCGGCGTCGGCTGGGTGACGGTATCGACCAAGGTTTCATTCTCCTTTACCTCGGGAGCCTCGGTGGTGGTGAGGTTCGAATCGCGGTTGAGCGTGCCGTCCTTGTTGCGGTTCTTGCCGTTTTCCATGAACGGACGATAGAAATTCCACGTCGTTTCCACCTTGGCCATCCAGAAGGGTTCGACTTTCACACGGTGTTGCGGGCCTTCATCGGCATCGCGCTTTTCCTCTTTCTCAGGCGAACCGATGACGAACTCGCCGCCGGGGATGGGCACCAGGGAAATTTCCGCGTTTTCCGCCAGCGGTACCTTGTCGGCATAGGGCTGCATGTCCTTGGCCTCGAGATCCGCTTTTTTGCGAATGATCTCGTAAATGGCCTTGGTGGTCGGCAGCAGGTTCGGGTTGGGCAGGGGTTCATCGGCTTGAGCAAGGAGGCAAGAGCCGAGGAAAAGAGCGGTAGGGCGTAGCATGGCGGGTGTGGTGAAAAACGTGGTGGGTGAAAATGAAAGACGGGGGGAAGGGATGAGGCGGACTGAAGTCCGCGCTCCGTTAGATCAGTTTGTAGCGACCGGGAACGGGAACCGTGGCCGTCGGGTGCTTGTCGCCCATTTGCAGGGAATCCGGAGCCAGGTCTTGCGTGGCGTTCCACAGTTCTGCCCAGGTGACGCGCTGTCCGCTGTGCGCGGCCTCGCGACCGAGGATGGCGAGCATGGTGCTGTTGGCCATGTATTCGCCGGTGTTGAGCGGCTCGCCTTTGCGGATGGCGGCAAACCATTCGTTGTGGCAGACCTGATACATGTTGGTGTTGTCACCGCGATAGGCCCAGTTGATTTTGCCAGAAATGTCCTTGGTCAGCACGCGATCGGGAGCTTCCATGATGCCTTTTTCGCAATGCACACGATCTTTCACCTCGCTGAAGCAGCCGCCCATCTGACGTTGGTGAATGTGGCAAAGCACTTCATTCGGATATTCGAAAGTCACCTCGTAATGGTCCCACACGTTGCCGTCATCGGAGCGTTGGGTGCGACCACCGCATCCGCGCGCGGCGATGGGGGCCACATCGTTCATGGCCCAGGCGATTTTATCCACGGTGTGAATCGCTTGCTCCAGCAAAGGACCGCCGGAAAGCCACTCGTGCGCCATCCAGTTGCGCACCTGCCACTCGACATCGCCGAGCTTCGGATCGCGATCCGCCACGGCGGTGGAGGGCTTGGGCACGCCACCCATGTAGGTGCCATACACGGACACAACGCGACCGAGTTCACCGCTCAGCACCTTGCCGTAGCCAGCGCGGGTGTTGGGCGAAAAGCGCCAGCAGAAGCCGTGTTGCAGGGTGAGGTTTTTCTGCTTGGCCAATTTGGCGGACTCCATCACGGACTTCACGCCCGCCACATCGACGGCCATCGGTTTTTCCGCGAAAACATGTTTGCCCGCTTCGATCGCAGCGCGCAGGTGCAGCGGGCGGAATCCTGGAGGTGAGGCGAGCAAAACCACATCCACGCCGCTATCGAGAAGCTTCTGGTAGGCATCCAGACCGGTGAACTGGCGAGCTTCCGGCACATCGATCTTGCCGCTGAATTTTTTCGACAGATTGTTCAGGCTGTTGGAGATCTGACCGCCAAAAGCATCCGCCATGGCCCACAGCACGACGTTGGGATCGGCGGAAAGTGCTTGATCCGCAGCACCGGTGCCACGTCCGCCGCATCCGACGAGACCGATTTTCAGCTTCGCATTGCTTCCTTGTGCGAGGAGAATGTTAGGAAAACCCGCGATCAGTGTGGTGGCTGCGGCGGAACGAAGAAAAAGGCGTCGGTTGGTGATGGGATTCATAGGCGGTGATTGACACAGAAGTTACGACAGGTTGTGCGGGATCTTTCAAGCCGCAAGGTGAAATTTCATCTAAAATTGAGGATTTTTTCCGTAAGAATGGATTTTCTGTGTCGTAGCGTATTACACATGAACATGATCGATCGTCGCCAGTTTTTGCAAACCACCGCGCTCGCCGCGCTAGGGTTCATCACCACACTCCGAGCCCAGGATTCAGCGCCTTTGCCGATCAAGCTTTCGCTGAAATTCAACATGGTGAAATACGATGCTGATCTGGCCAAAAGTTTCGCGATGCTGAAAGAACTGGGCTACGATGGTGTGGAGCTCGATTCCCCCGGCGGACAGAACAAAGTCGAGGCGCTGGCGGCATCGAAAACCACCGGGCTGCCGATCCACGGCGTGGTCGATTCCATTCACTGGCGCACCCGTTTGTCCGATCCCGATGAAGCGGTGCGTGAAAAAGCCCTGCAAGGCCTGCTCACCGCCATGCGTGAATCCAAGGCTGTGGGTGGCACCAGTGTTCTGCTCGTCCCGGCGGTGGTCGATGACAAAACCACTCACGATCAGGCGTGGCAACGCTCCATCGAGCAAATCCGCAAGGCCCTGCCGTTGGCGCAGGAATTGCAGATCCACGTTCTGATCGAAAACGTCTGGAATCAGTTCCTTTATGACCCCAAGGGCTCGAACAATCAGGATGCGAGCCTGCTCTGCAAGTACATCGACGAAATTGATTCGCCGTGGGTGGGTTCGTATTTCGACATCGGCAACCATCAGAAATTCGGCAAACCCGGTGCATGGATCCGCCAGTTGGGCAAGCGCATCGTCAAACTCGATTGTAAGGACTGGGGCGTGAAGGGCGGCTTCGGAAAAATCGGCGAGGGCGATGTCGATTGGGCGGATGTCCGCGCCGCTCTGCGCGAGATCAAGTATCAAGGCTGGGCCACGGCCGAAGTGGCGGGCGGCGGTCCCGAAGTCTGCAAGGAAATCCTCCAACAAATGCGCAAACATCTCCTGGGGATGGCCTGATGCCACAAATCCCGATTGCAGGCGCCACGATCTGACTTACCTTACACACCATCATGCAGCCACTTCCCCGCCGATCATTTCTCAAAGGAACCGGAGCGACCTTGGCCTTGCCGTGGTTGGAGGCCATGATGCCGGCTAAGGCCGCCACCGCCGGCTCCGCGATGCCGCATCGCATTGCGTTTCTCTACATGCCGAATGGTGTGCGCCCGGACCGCTGGACACCCGAGGGCGATGGCTCGCGTTTCAAGCTCTCACCGATCCTGCGACCTCTGGAAAAACACCGCGAAGAGTTGCTTATCTTCACGGGTCTGCAAAACAAGGCGTCGTTCACCGGCGACGGTCATTACGTGAAAACCGGCGGTTGGTTGACCGGCACGACCATTACGAAGACGACGGGCTCCGACATCAACGCGGGCGGCATTTCCATGGATCAGATCGCCGCCGCGCAGTTGGGGAGAAATACCCGTCTGCCCTCTCTGGAGCTGGGCACCGAGCGCACGGCCACCGGCGTGGATACGAACGTGAACTACACGCGTCTCTACGCCTCGCACATCGCATGGAAAACTCCGACCGTGCCTTTGCCCTGCGAAATCAATCCGCGCGTGGCGTTCGACCGCCTGTTCCGCAACAAAGCAGGCCAGGGGCCGAAAACCCATGACGACCAGGAATCCGTGCTCGATCTCGTGCGCGAGGACGCGAAGCGTTTGCAATCGAAACTCGGTTCCGCTGACCGGCAGAAGCTGGAACAATACCTGGAATCGATTCGCGAGGTGGAACGCCGCATCGAACAGGAAGCGCAGGCGCTCGGCGCGGGCATCAATGTGGCACCTGAAGTGTTGAAAGAAATGGATGCCCTCGACAAACGCATTTCCAAGCTCATGGGCAAGGCCTCGCGTGAAGAGGAACTGAACGCCGTGCCGCGTTTCGATTTCAGCGAACACGTGAAACTCATGCTCGATATCATGGTGCTGGCCTTCTGGTCGGACACCACCCGGGTTTCCACCTTCATGTTCGGCAACGATGTCACCAATCGAAATTTCTCCTTCCTCGAAGGCGTGAATGGCGGCCACCATTCGATCTCCCATCACCAGAACAACGCGTCGCAATTGGACCAATACGAAGCGATCAACCGCTGGCACGTGGAGCAATACGCCTACATGTTAGAGCGCATGAAAGGCATCCGCGAGGGCGATGGCACGCTGCTCGATCACTCGATGATCGCCTTCGGCAGCCCCATTCGCGATGGCAATGCGCACGCTCCGCAAAATGTCCCCATCGTTGTGGCCGGCAAGGCGAACGGACAATGGCGCACAGGGCGTCACCTCGTGTATGACCAAGGCACACCGCTGTGCTCGCTGTGGCTCACCATGCTCGATGCCGCGGGTGTCAAGACCGGCAAGCTCGGCGATGCCGATGCCGGACTGCGCGGGATTTGATGGTTAGGCGCGTTCTTTCGCCAATTGATCGAGGATGCCGTTGACGAAACGCCCGGAATCGTTGGAGCCGAATTTTTTCGCGAGGTCGATGGCCTCGTTGATGATGATGCTGGCGCTGAGCGTGGGGCGCGTGATGAGTTCGCAAGCGCTGAGGCGGAGAATGGCGCGGTCCACGGGGTCGAGTCGCTCGGGGGCGAAGTTTTCGATGATGGCAGCGAGTTTTTCATCCACTGCCGTTTTGTGCTGGAGCACGGCGTCCACCATCTGATCGGCTTCCTGGCGCAGGGCGAGAAGGTCGTTTTGCGAAGCGCAGAGGTGCTTGAGATCGGATTGCTCGGGGAAATGCTGGGGATGCTCGAGCATTTGCACCCGGTCGGAAATGCGTTGGAGTCGGCGCAAGGAGGCGGTGACGGGTTCCATCAAGGGACGCGTGGCCGGGTGATCCTCGAGGCCTTGTTGAAAGCGCTTGCGGGCATGGGAAAGGTCGCGGTCGATGCCGTAGAGCTGGGTCAATGCGCTTTCGATCTGCCCCACGACATGATCGTTGTCGGAGTCGTTCAGCGGGAGTTTGCGGATTTTTTCCCACTGCATGGTCCAGAGGGATTCGTAGCGGAGAATGTCTTGCAGCTCTTTTTTGAGATCCTGGGTGGCGGTGGCCGCGCCGAGGCGGGCGAGGGCATGCGGCGCGCGCTCAGAGAGTTCCAGCAAGCGGTCCTGACGACCTTGGGTGATGTGATCCAGGGCACGGATCGTGCTGGTCAAGAGACGACGTCGATCCGGTTCGGTGAGCAGATTCCAGAACGTGTCGCGGTATTCGGCTGCCGGTGCGCCACCTTCCAGATCGGCGCAGTAGAGGAACTGGATGGCAGCCTCGCGGATTTGTCGGCGACTAGGCATTGGAACGTGGGAGGGTGCGCGGGATCGAGCGATCGAGTTCTTGGAAAATATCGATCATGGAGGTGGCGGCGCGAGCTGCCTCACGACCGCGGTTGATGTTGGCGCCGATGCAGCGTGCGTAGGCTTGCTTTTCGTCATCGACGAGCAGCACCTCATGAATGATGGGCACGCAGTGCGACACGGCGAGCTGTTGCAAACTGGAGGTGACGGACTCCGCCACCAGGTCCGCATGAGCAGTGGCACCGCGGATGATCAGGCCGAGGGCGATGATGCAAACCGGTTTGTCGCGTTCCAACACATTGGCAATCGTCACGGGGATTTCAAAAGCGCCGGGCACGCGCACGAGGTCTACACGCGATTGCGGCATCAGCTCGCTGAGTTCATCAATCGCGTTTTCTACCAAGGCATCGGTGAACTGTTCGTTGTACTTGGACGCAACAATGCAGATGCGCACCTTGGCACCCAAGTGCCTGGGACGTGGTGGAAGTATGGAAGACATCGGACGCGCTTTATGCGGTCAAATTTCCATGATGTCAACGATCAGAGTGGTGCTGAGGGGATTTTTTGCACGGCACTCCGGCATCGGGTTCGGGATGGTCAGTCGCGGGGATCGTCATCATGGCGGATCAGGCCGATCTCGTCCGCTTCGAGCTGGATGCGATCATTGAGATTGCGGGCCTTGACGCGGTGATCGCGTTTGGCGCGCCGCTCGGTGTTGATCTGGCGTTTTTTTTGACGTTTGCGCAGCTTGGCAATTTCCTCATCGAGGCGCAGGTAGCTGTCGAGCCTTTCGTGATCGAGTTGTCCGTTTGCCACCGCTGCCCGAATGGCGCAACCTTTGTCGTGCTGGTGTTTGCAGTCCTGAAAGCGGCACTGCAGGGCGATTTGATCGACGTCGGCAAAGCTCTCGCGCAGAGTCTGCTCATCCGTCCACATCTGGATTTCGCGCATGCCGGGGTTATCGATGATGAGTCCGCGCTTGGGCAAAGGCACCAACTCCCGTGCGGTGGTGGTGTGGCGGCCCTTGCCGGTGACTTCATTCACTTCATCGGTCCATTGCCATTCCTCACCATAGAGCTGATTGACCAGGGTGGACTTGCCGACTCCGCTGGAGCCTACGATGCACATGGTGGTCCCGCGCTTCAGGTGGCTGAGCAACACCTTCAGACCGGTGTTGTGAAGAGCGCTGGTGATGTGGATGGAGGCATCCGGACTGAGCGATTGCAGGATTTTCGCCGCTTCCTGGTTTTGCGCTTTCGGATAAAGATCGGCTTTGTTGAGCAGGACCACGGGCTTGGCTCCGGCGCGCTGGATCAGCGTGAAATAGCGCTCCATGCGCCTTGGGTTGAAGTCCTCGCCAGCATCGGTCACCACCGCCACGATGTCCACATTGGCCCCGATGACCTGTTCCTCGGTGCTTTTGCCCGGCATTTTGCGCGAAAAGCATGACTGGCGGGGCAGGCGGGCACGGATCACATGCTCCTCGTTGTCACCGCCGAGCTTGACCGCCACCCAGTCGCCCACGGCAGGGAGATCGGCATCGTTGGCGGCATCGTGCCAGACTTTTCCGGACAGCACGACGTCGATTTCCTCACCATCGGCCAGGAAGGCTCCGTAGTTGATGGGGCTCTCGCGAATCAAGCGCGCGGGTAACCAGTCATTCGGCGGCAGCGCGGCGAATGCATCGGCAAAAAACGTGTTCCATCCCAGATCTTCCAAAGTCACTGCGGCGATCTTACCGCAGATTGGCATGGGGGGAAATGCTTTTTATCGAGGGGCACGTGAGAGACCGTTCACTTGAGCGTCACGTTGTGCAGCATGTTTTCCAGAAATTGCGCACGCTGGCGTGTGATATTCATGGCCATTTCCGCACGGATGGGAATCCACATGGTTCCCTCCATGCGGTCAAAAGTGACATCCATCGCCTTGATTTGCGCATCGCGAAAGGCGACCCAGGCACGCTGTGCGATGACGAGCTCTTTCCATTCCGCAGCGGGCAATTCCTTGTTGAGCGCCTTATAGCAGGTATTGAGTTTTTGATCCCACTGTTTGTGGGCGTTGTCGATGGCTTGCACCATACCTGCGGTGGATGAGTTTTTCTCCATCGCAGCCTCAAGCGCACGATCAATGGGGTCTTTTTCCCGTGCCATGAGTGGGAGCATCATCAAGCCGCATGCCAAAAGAGATATCAGTGGTTTCATAGTGGACGAAGTCTGAGGGAAGAGACGACTTTTGGCAAGCGAATGCTTCCATGGATTCCTGCTTCATCGCGAGTGGGAAAAAATTCTGGTATTGCCCCGCACACAGGTTTGTTGGCACAGTGCCGCCCGTGAGCCAAGAGATCCGCACCACTCCCATCGATTCGGCAACCATGCCGCCGGGCATTCCCTACATCATCGGAAATGAGGCCGCCGAGCGCTTTTCGTTTTACGGCATGCGCGCGATCCTGGTGGTGTTCATGACGAAATACTTGTGGTTGATGGACAAGGAGGCGGGCACTCCCATGTCAAACGCACAGGCCACGGAACACTACCATCAATTTGTGGCATGGGTGTATTTCACGCCGTTGTTGGGCGCATTGCTGAGCGACATTTTTCTGGGCAAGTACCGCACCATCATCCTGCTGAGTTTGTTGTATTGTGCCGGTCACGCGGCGTTGGCCTGCATGGGGATGGTGGGGCAGTCATCGATTTGGTTCATGGCGGGATTGGTGATGATTTGCCTGGGTTCCGGCGGGATCAAGCCCTGTGTCTCCGCGCACGTGGGAGATCAGTTCGGCCCGAAAAACCAACATCTGCTCTCCAAGATCTACAACTGGTTTTACTTCTCGATCAATTTCGGCTCGTTTTTTTCGACCTTGCTGACGCCGTGGTTGCTCGAATGGTATGGCCCGCACTGGGCCTTTGGTGTCCCCGGGGTGCTGATGGCCATTGCCACGTTCATGTTCTGGCTGGGCAGGAAATCATTCATCCATGTGCCTGCCGGTGGCACGAAGTTTTTCCGTGAGTTGTTTTCGATGGAGGGACTGCTGGCTCTGGCAAAATTGCTGCCACTGTATCTGTTCATCGCACTTTTCTGGGCCTTGTATGATCAGACAGGTTCCTCCTGGGTGCTGCAAGCGGAGCAAATGGACCTGAACTTCATGGGTATCACCTGGCTGGAATCACAAATTCAGGCGATCAATCCGATTCTCATCCTGCTCTACATTCCGTTGTTCACGTTTTTCGTTTATCCGCTGATCCATCGCTTTTTTCCGCTGACACCCCTGCGCAAAATCGGCATCGGGTTGTTTCTCGTGGCGGCTTCCTTCGCGCTGATCACGCTGATCCAGACGTGGATCGATGCCGGTCAACGCCCATCGGTGGGTTGGCAGTTGCTGGCGTATGTGGTGATCACGGCGGCGGAGATCATGATTTCCATCGTCGGCCTGGAGTTTTCCTACACCCAGTCGCCGAAAAACATGAAGTCGCTTGTGATGGCGTTTTATCTGCTGGCGGTCTTTGTGGGAAATATCTTCACGGCGGAAATCAATCGTTTCATTCAAATTCCGTCCTCCAGCCACGAGCAGTTCACGTCGCTGGTCGCGAGCCAACCGAAGGAGTGGGTGAAGGATGCGAAAAATGCGATCTTGCCCGGATACGATCAAACCACAGGGACCGAGGATGATTTGATCGTCCGCATCGACAATGGCAGCTTGAAATCCATCGAGTTCCCCGACCGCACCCAGCAGCCATTTGCCGCAGCGGCGGAACGCATCATCGCGATCGCAAAACACGCGGGGCACCGGTTTCCCGAAGCGGAGACACTGCCGCCCGATACCCTGGGTACCGACCCCTGGGGCAATCCGATCGTGTATGCCATTACCAGCCAGGAATCCTGCCGTCTCATCTCTGCAGGGCCGGATCGCAAGCAAGGCACCGCTTGGGATATAGGACTGACCATTGAGTTGAGTCTCCCCCCGGGGGAAAAGGCAGCGTCCTGGTGGGACCGTTTCCACCCGGCAGAAAAGTGGATCGACAAACGCGCGGAGAAGCTCGGGAAAAAAGCACCGCAGGAAACCTCGGTAGGCTATGACATGAGTTATTTTTCTGGCGGCCAAACCAAACTGGAGGGCCGCTCGTATTACCAATTTTTCACCATCCTGATGCTGGTTTTCGCGGTCATCTACGTTCCGTTTGCCATGCTCTACCGCCCCAAGTCCTACGTGGTTGAGGAGACCTGACGATCATGCGGGCATCGTGTGTTTCAGGCATGCGACAGGATGGCGAGTCGGCGATCCACGGATTTCCCCGGAGCATCGGCCAGTGCGCGCGAGGCCTTGTGCGGCAGGCTCAGCAGCAATCGCGCTCCCCGTGTTTGCAGAGCCGCCAGCGCCAGTTCGTGCTCGCGCTCGAAGTAGGAGGTGAACAGCAACAGACCATGCTCACGGAGGCGCATCAGGGCGTGCCGATAGATTTGATCCCACGTAGCGGGCGCGTCCCAGTAATTTTGGTGGCGGATGAAAATGAAGTCATAGCGGTCCGCGGTGGGCAGTTGGTGCTCATGGGCTGCGTCCGCCACCCGGAAATCCACCACGCCATCGGGCAGCCAACTGCGGCCCCAACGGCGCTTGGCCTCTTGGATTTCCGCCACACGGAGATCGAGGCCGAGGTAGCTGCCACCTTGCCCGGGCAGGCTCAAGGTCTCGAGCAGCACCCCCGTCTCATCCGCCCGTCCGCAGGCCAGATTCAGCAGGGATGGGGAGGGCAGGGGACCGCGATGGATGAGATCCAGGCCCTCGCGCAGAAGGTTTTTCAGTCTGCCCACGTCCTCCGCGATGCCGGGAAAGGAGAAGCCCATGGCTGGTTTGATGAGGGTCACACGGCAAATTTACGGCATGCGGTCCCAGCGAAAAAGCAAACATTCGGGAATTTCGCAATTTGGCTTGTCAACAGTCAGGGAAATGGAGAAAACTCACGTCACCAAATCATCAGCAATCACGAACCATGAAGTTTCGAATCTCCAAAGAAGCACTCCTCGAAGGACTGCAAAAAGTGCAACACGTTGTCAGCAGTCGCACCACGCTGCCCATTTTATCCAACGTTTTGATCGTTGCCAAAGGAGATCGTCTGCAATTCACCACCACTGACCTGGACGTGGGCATCACCGGCTCCGTGCTCTGCAATGTGGACCGCGAGGGCGCCACCACGCTGCCCGCGAAAAAAATCGTCAACATCGTGCGCGAGCTGCCTTCCAGCGAGGTCGAAGTATCCGTCGATGCCAAACACGTGGCCACCATCATCAGCGGCGCCGCCCAGTTCAAGGTCAATGGTCTCAGCGATGCCGAGTTCCCGCCGTTTCCTGACTTCCAGGGCGCGAAAGAGTTCAAAATCCAGCAAAACGATCTGCGTGACGGCTTGAAAAAAACCTCCTACGCGATCAGCTCGGACGAGACCCGCTACGTGCTCAACGGCATTTTCACCTCTTTTCGCGATGGCAAAATGACCTTGGTCGCCACCGATGGTCGCCGCCTCGCCATGGCTGAGAGTGATCTGGAGTTTCCCGCCGCCCACGAGACCGATGTGATCATCCCCACCAAAGCGGTGCAGGAAATGCAGCGTCTGCTCGGCACCGAAGGCGATCTCACCTTGCGCCTCAGCGACAATCAGGTATCCATCTCCATCGGGGATACTTTGCTTGTCAGCAAGCTGATCGAAGGCAACTACCCGAACTACCGCCAGGTCATCCCCAGCGATGCCAACGAGCGCGTGGAACTGCCGCGTGAGGCTCTGCTCGATACCGTGCGCCGCGTCTCCTTGCTTTCCTCGGACAAATCCAGCTCGGTGAAATTGCTCTTCGCTGACAACAAAGTGGACATCTCCGCCAACTCTCCCGATGTCGGTGAAGCCCGCGAGGAAATGCTGGTTAAATACGAGGCCAAGCCCATCCAGGTCGCCTTCAATCCTGAGTTCATGATGGCTCCGCTGCGCAACCTGGAAACCGAGACGGTTTACCTCGACCTTATCGATGAAATGAGCCCGGGTGTGATCCGTATCGATGGCTCCTTCCTTTACGTGCTCATGCCCATGCGCGTCACATCCTGATCCGCTCTAACGGTTTTTTGAAAAACGCGCTTCCTCATTGGCGGGAAGCGCGTTTTTTATGGCACAACTTCTTGTCCCTCGAATCGTTTTTTCGGTTGTCAGACAAATCACCATGAGTCAGCATCATGCCATGACGAGTTCCGAGAAACAGGGAAATTGGTGGAGTGCCTTGAATGGCTATCAAAAATTGGTTTTCGCCGTGGCAACGATGGCATGGATGTTCGATTGCCTCGATCAGCAACTTTTTAATTTGGCGCGTACTCCGGCACTCAATCAACTCATCGGCACAGGTGATCCGGCGTTGGTGAAAAAGATGGCGGGTTACATGACCTCGGTTTTTGTGCTGGGATGGGCGACAGGCGGCATGATATTCGGCTCGCTGGGTGATCGCTACGGCCGTGCGAAAATGCTCGGGCTCACCGTCATGATCTATTCGATTGCCACAGGTCTGTCAGCCCTTTCCAAAGGCTTGATCGATTTCGGTATCTATCGCTTTTTGACCGGTCTCGGTGTGGGTGGAGTGTTTGGATTGGCGGTAGCCTTGGTATCGGATACACTTTCACAGGAAGCCCGTCCACGCGCCTTGGGTGTATTGCAGTCGTTCTCAGCTGTGGGAAATGTGTTGGCAGGTTTCATCGGTCTTGGTGTCTGGGCTATGCAGGCAGGTCCGGGACACTGGAAATGGTTGTTCTGTATCGGCGCCCTCCCTGCATTGCTGACTGCCACGATTCAAATGCGAGTGAAGGAGCCGGAGGCCTGGATCAAAGCACGTGACAAAGCCACGGCTGAAGGTCGCAAGGCCGGATCATACAAGGATTTGTTCAGCCATCCGACCTGGAGAAAGCACGCGCTTCTCGGCATGCTGCTCTCATGCGCTGGAGTCATCGGCTTGTGGGGTATCGGTGTTTTCTCGACGGACATGGTAGGGGATATCATCGCAAATAACCTCAAAGTTTCGGGCATGGATGCTGCCGCGGTCGCTTCCGGAAAACAGAAATGGATGTCGATCAATTTGCTCTGCTTCAACGCGGGGGCTTTTCTCGGCATGCTGGCCTTCACCCGCGTGGCGGTGAAAATCGGACGTCGTATCGCCTTTGCGATCTTTTTCACCTGCGCGGCGATTGTCACCGTGTTTGTGTTCCAGAAGCTGAATTCCACCACCGATGTGCTCTGGATGGCACCCTTGATGGGCTTTTTCCAACTCTCAATCTTTGCAGGATTTTCCATCTATCTGGCGGAATTGTTTCCCACCAGTCTGCGTTCCACAGGAGTCTCGTTTTGTTACAACGTGGGCCGCTATCTTGCTGCTGCCGGACCATTGACGCTCGGCGCCCTATCGGCTAAGATGGCTGAAAAAGCACCGACAGTAGAGGCCAAAATTGATGCCTTCCGTGATGCTGCGTCGTGGATGTGCTTGATTTTCCTCGTGGGCGTTCTCGTCCTTCCCTTCCTGCCGGAAACCAAAGGCAAGCCACTGCCACAAGACTGATCTTACCCTTTTGCCATGCCGATGATTTGTTACGGCTACCGCAACTGCTCGACGTGCCGCGATGCTCTGAAATGGCTGAAAGCCAAGGGTATCGTGGTGGAGTCGCGCGAAATCCGCGAGACTCCGCCCACGCCGGACGAGTTGGCCTTCGCTCTCAAAGCGCTGGGCGGTGAGCGCAGGAAACTTTTTAACACCTCGGGCGCGGAGTTTCGCAGCCTGGGGTTAAAGGATAAAATCGATGCCGCTGCCGAAAATGAGTTGTTCCAATGGATTCAGGAACAGGGGAATTTATGCAAACGCCCGCTGCTGATCGACCTTGCAAAGGATCTTGTCTTGGTGGGATTTCAGCCTGATGCCTGGGAGGCAGCACTGGGATAGTCCCACAACAATGCCATACGACAAAAGCTCAGACCCAAGGCAACATCAGGCAACTGGCGGTGAATGCACCGGAACTCTGTAATCCCGATGCCCCACCGCATTCCCGCGCTTCCTAGCGCACCACTATGGTCAGTAAATTCCGGATTGCCGAACGGTTGGGAATGAAGCAAGGGATGTCCGCAATGCGAACCCTCATTCAGGTGTCATCCGATGAAGTCATTCACACGTGACATGTCTCGACTCTTTGGTTCTTGAAAAGTCGGATCTTATGAACGGGAATCGCGGTGCTGATGGTAGCCTGTTCCGAGGGGATATGGAGCAAAACAGATTTGAATCGCCCGAGATGTATCAATCGCTGCTTGAAGATGCTTACGATCGTCAGCACATCGTTCAACTTCCCACCGCTTTAGCCTTGCTCCCGCCTCGCCATGACTCATTGAGGCTGTCGTGTTGTCCGCCATCAGAATTCTTTGAATAACCGGGAACGCACACTTGTCATACCTGCGATTGTCGCTAGCATGCGACCAAGCTCACCATGAAATTCCTCACTCCCATCATTTCTTTCGCTCTGATGCTGCTTTGCCAGGCGCAGCAAGCCCCCAATGCCGAGCAAATCATCGGTGGCGCGAAAATGGTGGCCGCCTTGCAGCAGGCGGACCTTGAGGGTGAGATGTCGCGCGGTCGCGATAAAGTCTCCGTCGCCCTGTTTTTGCGCAACAAAGACATTCAGTTTCAATACTGGCAGAGCAATGCCTGGCAAAAATTCCACCTGCGCATGAATGATGACGTTTGCGAGTTGTTCGAGATGATCAACGGCAAGCAGGCCAAGTTTCCCCTCAACCGCCTGGCCTCACCCATCGCCGGCATGGATCTCTCCTACGAAGACCTGGCCATGAGATTTTTCTACTGGAAAAAACCCATTCTCGAAGGTTCCGAGCGTGTGGGCGTGCACAACTGCTGGAAAATCCGTCTCAACAACCCCGGACAAGGCGGTGCCTATCAGGTCATGTATGTGTGGGTTCACCAGAAATACGGTGCCTTCATGAAAATCGAGGGCTTCAATCGCCAAGGGCAGATTCTCAAACGCTTCGAGGTCACCGATGTGATGAACATCGGGAAAAATGCCGCCGGTCAGGAAATCTACACGCTCAAGCAAATGAACGTGAGCACCATGAACCCTGCGAACGGGCGCACGCTCTCACAAACCAAGCTGATCTTCAACAAACCTGCTCTCGCCGCTCCCGGTGGGCCGCGCTGATCATTGCGGCCATTGCTTTTTCACCTCCGCCGCAGCGCGCAGAGCCAGCGGTTTTTTGTCCGGCGGATGCACGTCCGGGCTGTCCCATCCCAGATCCATGCTGGCGATCCGATAGGCATGTCGCGTCTGCGCCACGGCCCGGCGCTGAGCTTCGCGATACAGCGGCCAGTGCTGGCGCAATGGATCCTGACCGCCGATCCTTGGCAACTCGATGAGGAAAAACGGCAGTGCGGGCTGCCGCAAACCATCGCGCCAGCTAGTGATCAAATCTTCCAACAAGCGTGCATTCCAAGCGACATCAGGGATTTCCGCATTGGTCTCACCCTGGTACCACAACACGGCGGTGAAAGGGAAATCCCGCCACCAGGAGATGCCGGATTGATAGAGAAACCCCGGCTGGAACGGATGCGGACAGGCACCTAGTTTCTGGGTTTGCTGGCGTGCCCGTTGTTGCGCCCACGCGGAAATTTTCGGGTGATCCATCCATTTTGGGGTGAGAAAATCAGCGTATTCCGCGCGGGATTTCAGTATCTCTCGCGATAGCCATGCTTCCGTGCCGGATCCACCGACCGCGTTCTCCACGATGCCGATCGGCATGTCCACATCACGCTGCCTTTGCTCCGCAAACCACCACGCCACAGCGGAAAGTGCGCCGCGGTCAAGAATCGCAGGGGCCTGCCAGGTGCCTTCGAAAAATGCATCCTCACGGAGGCGCGCGCGATCACTCTCACGGAATGCCTGCGTGGAGGTCGCCAAACCAGTGAGGGAGCAAAACCGAATCAGTGTTGACGCCGGAGCTTTCAAGGCTTGTGCCGCGCCCGTGGCTCGCTGGAGGGGGAAGTCCATGTTCGATTGGCCGGAACACAGCCAGACCTCGCCCACCAACACATCGTCGAGCACGATGTTCTTGTCCCCGCTGGAAATTTCGAAGCGCATGGGTGTCGCAGAGGGTTTCATCGCGGGTAGCGTGACAAGCCACGTGCCATCGGCACCACAAAGCGTGGTGAGTCGTGTCTCGTTACACCGCAAGGTTACCTCGGCACCCGCGTCAGCCGTGCCATGCACAGGCACCGGCACGTCATGCGGCAGCACCATGTGACTCGCAAAAGGACGAGCCATCTCCAGTGCATGAGCCCACGCCATCAGGGCAAAGATCGTCAGAGAAAGGTGAATCACGGAGTTCATTCGCTACGCCGTAGGTGAACACAGATTTTGTCTCCGCTCAAGATTTACCATCGTGCGGACGGGCATTCTCTGCCTTGTCCCGGTATCTGGAAGTCAGAGGTTGATGAGATGGCAAATGATTCGCACAAGTCGCCTCCACCTTACGGGCCAGCGCTTGGTGTGACGGCAAGTCTCGCGAATCGACGTGTGACACCTGGCACAGGGGGAAGCGTGACCTCTATGGTATCGGGAGCTGCTCCGTTTGTAGTGATGGATACAACTCCAGCGCTTTCGTTAGGAATCGGGATGTCATTCCAGACTGTCAAATCACTCGACCATTGCACGACGATGCTGTGCGTCTGCGAAGAGCTGTCCAGCCGACGGAAAGTCAATACCGGAGACGCAGCGATGGGTTGTTTCCAGCTCGGCATCTCAAGCTGAGTGCTGCTCATCGCCGGTAATACTGCTTCCAAGCGATCGTCCAGCCCATCGCCATCGAGGTCGTAGGTCGTGTCGGCCACCACCGAAAACACACCAGTCATGGGATCGAAGGTAGATCCCGACAGTGAGGGATCGATGGTGATCGCATTGGCTTTTATCACATCCCAGCCGCCCATCGTGTTGGAGAGGACCTCCAGGATGAGGGTGGCGTAAATCCCGAGTGAGCAGCAGTGAAGAGCGTGAATCCGGTGATGGGCTGTGCTACCGGCGTGCCTTGCCAGTTTTTAACGCCAAAGTAGAGATAATTGGCTTCGCCCGGAACAATCGGAGTTTCGAGGGGAGCCGTTTTGTCGCGCCAAAAGGCAGGATCCCAGAATGACTGATTCGTCTCCGCAACACCCATGGAATTGTATTGTTGCTCACCTTCTAACTCGTCTCCCGGTGCAGCGCGGAGAAGAGAGGGGGACAGCATGCAACAGCCAAAAATCACGACTATCGTTTTGTGACAATAAGCCTTTTGCCCGGAGTTGGTTGGTGAAAGTGCTACCGGATACATGATCGTGATGAAGGGGATGATGGTGAAAATTTTATGGGATGCCCGTTGCCAAGCGCCAACGTTCAGAATTGCTGACTAATGCAAGCTTGGTCCTTGCCATGACATTCAGCAAGCAAAATCCCATTCAAGGTTTTCCGTAGCAGGTCGGATTCGTCTTACGTTCGCTGAGTTGACGACATATACCACCTGAGATGGCTCCGAGCGCCGCACCTCCAAGCACACCGTGAAAGATACTCAGGGGAAGTATGTGCCACCACACGTGTTCTCTCAGCATAAACTTGAGAGTGACGGGAAGCAGGAAGCCATACATTGTCATGCAAATTCCCGATTGGAGCAGGGATATGGCAAGTCGCTCAGGTGATGCATGCCAAAAGAGTCCGACCAATATCGAGACACCCGCAGCCACGAACGCCACTTCAGGGTGTTTGTAGCAAACGATATAGTTCACGATGCCAATCATGCCGGCTATCACCATGGATCTCGCTATCATCATCTTCGAATCATGTGAATTCTAGCTGCATTTACTCCGGATGGAAACTTTCATTTTCACCGACTCCACTCGTCAGAGGAAAATCAGCGCTACGTAAAACGAGCGCGCGCGATGGTGGGAGAATGGACATGACTTTGTTGATGGGGACAAGCGGGCGCAGGCCTGCCGAGACAGTCAATAAGGATGGCTTCTGACTGCAGATGTCAGGATCAAAGTATAGCGGTTGAGGCAGCCAAGATGCCAGCCCTACGACACAAAAAAATCCGGCACGGGGTGAGCCGGGCCGGATTTTAGAGAGAGGTAGATCGCTTAGATCAGCGAGGCGACGAGTTTTTCCAGCTTGATGATGTCAGCCGAGAACTTGCGGATGCCGTCGGCGGTTTTTTCGACAGCCATGGCGTCCTCGTTGAAGAGGAAGCGGAAGGCTTTTTCGTCGAGGGTGATTTTTTCGACGGGGTCGTTTGCGGCTTCGGCGGGATCGAGGCGGCGGGCGAGCGGCGCGGTGGAGGCTTGCAGCTCCTTGAGCAGGCCGGGGCTGATGGTCAGCAGGTCGCAGCCGGCGAGGGCCTGGATTTCGCCGACGTTGCGGAACGAGGCACCCATCACTTCGGTCTTGTAGCCGAATTTTTTGTAGTAGTTGTAAATGGCTTTCACCGAGATGACGCCGGGATCTTCATCGCCGTGGTAGTCCTTGCCGGTGCTGGCTTTATACCAGTCGAGAATGCGGCCGACGAAGGGCGAGATGAGCTGGACCTTGGCCTCGGCGCAGGCGACGGCCTGGGCGAAGGAGAACAGCAGCGTAAGGTTGCAGCGAATGCCGTCTTTTTCGAGGATCTCGGCGGCCTTGATGCCTTCCCAAGTCGAGGCGATCTTGATGAGGATGCGCTCGCGGGTGTGGCCTTCCTTTTCGTAGGCGGCGATCAGTTCGCGGGCCTTGGCGACGGTGGCCTCGGTATCGAAGGAAAGGCGGGCGTCCACTTCGGTGGAAACGCGGCCGGGCACGATTTTGAGGATTTCCAAACCGAAAAGGATGAGGATGCGGTCAAGGATGGCGGAGAGCTGGGCTTGGCCGGTGAGACCGGAGTTGCGGAATTCCTCCACGGCTTTTTTCACCAGGGGCAGGTATTCGGGTTTCTCGGCGGCCTGGAGTATCAGCGAGGGATTGGTCGTGGCGTCCTGCGGTTGGTAGGATTTCATCGATTCGAAATCGCCGGTGTCTGCCACCACCACGGTGAACTGCTTCAGTTGGTCAAGTTGCGTAAGGCTCATGTCGCGGTTTCTCTAGCGTGGGGAGGCGTGCAGGGGAAGCCCAAACTGCGATTTTTCTGTGACAGCGGGCACCGATGACGGGAAAAACGCACTCATGCTTTGACAAGCGGGTGGATTTTCCCTAGTTTGCGCGCCCCGCATGTAACCAGGCGGGATTACGCTCATGGGCAAAAGCCTTTTTCAGAAAGTTTGGGACTCACACACGGTAGGAACGCTGGCCGATGGCCGCACTCAATTGTTCATCGGCACCCACCTGATTCACGAGGTGACATCGCCGCAGGCCTTCGGGATGCTGCGCGATCTGGGCCTGAAGGTGAAATTTCCTTCCCGCACCTTCGCCACGGTGGACCACATCGTGCCCACGATCAATCAGGACGCGCCACAAGACCCGCTCGCCGCGGAAATGATGGAGGCTCTGCAGAAAAACTGCGAGGACTTCGGCGTGACGTACTTTGACCTGCGCTCGGGCAAGCAAGGCATCGTCCACGTGGTGGGACCGGAGCAGGGGATCACCCAGCCGGGCACGACCATCGCCTGCGGTGACTCGCATACCGCCACACACGGTGCTTTCGGCGCGATCGCTTTCGGCATCGGCACCACCCAGGTGCGCGATGTTCTCGCCACGCAAACGATGGCCCTGGAGCCGCTGAAAGTGCGTCGCATCGAGGTGACCGGAAATCTCCGCCCAGGCGTGTATGCGAAAGACGTGATCCTGCACATCATCCGCCTGCTGGGTGCCAAGGGCGGCATCGGCTACGCCTATGAATACGCCGGCGATGTGTTCGACCGCATGTCAATGGAAGAGCGCATGACCGTTTGCAACATGTCCATCGAGGGCGGTGCCCGCTGCGGTTATGTGAACCCCGATGCAAAAACGATCGCCTACCTGCAAGGCCGCCCGTATGTGGACATGAGCGACTTCGATGCCACCGCTGCACGCTGGCTCAGCTTTGCCTCCGATGCGGATGCTCACTACGACGATATCGTGCGCATCGATGCCGCCGAGATCGAACCGACCGTGACCTGGGGCATTTCCCCCGACCATGGTGTCTCGATCAATCAAACGATCCCCGATCCCGCCAAGGCAGCCACGGAATTGGAAAAACAATCGATCGAAGAGGCGCTGGCCTACATGAAACTCCAGCCCGGCACGCCGATCAAGGGCGTGAAAATCGATGTGGCTTTCCTCGGTTCCTGCACCAATGGCCGTCTCTCCGATTTCCGCGAGGCCGCGAAATATCTCAAGGGTCACAAGGTCGCGCAAGGCGTACACGCCATCGCCGTTCCCGGTTCGCAAATCGTCGCGGTGCAGTGCGAAAAAGAAGGCCTCGATCAGGTGTTCCGCGATGCCGGTTTCGAATGGCGTGCCGCCGGTTGCTCGATGTGCCTGGCGATGAACCCTGACAAACTCGTGGGCTATCAGCTCTGCGCCTCGTCCTCCAACCGCAATTTCAAGGGCCGTCAAGGCAGCTCCACCGGTCGCACGGTGCTGATGC
>ERZ1066127.300-NODE-300-length-29455-cov-12.660782_pt1 | contig 29455 bp, 26 predicted proteins | sample MGYA00382774_ERZ1066127 | MGnify/ENA primary metagenome ERZ1066127 (study PRJEB33369, sample SAMEA5778357) | biofilm metagenome | biome: Industrial cooling water; feature: Water cooling tower basin; material: Biofilm | place: United Arab Emirates | collected...
TCATTGTTTAAACTTTGATTTCTTAACCGAAAGTAGAACAAAAAAGTTTGCGAGGTAAAAAAATGGGGGGATGTGGCACGAGGCGCGAATGTAAGTGCGATAGTTATACGAAGAATGGGTAATGAGTCTTGAACGATGATTTATGGGCTCTACCCCGAGCTGATTGCACAATGCATGCATGGTGTGAAAAAAATGGCCGACAAAACTCAGCTGAATGCCGTGCCCGCATGGGCGAAAAAATTGAATTGCGGCTAAGCGCGGTTGAAAATTTCTAGACATGCCGCGTCGGAATCCAAGAAATTTTAAATCATCCTTTCGCAATTAACCATGGTTTTTGCAATGTGCTCATTGGTGGCATTACCCAACCTCAACCAAATTACTTTTGGGGGCGGACCTTTTAATGTAGCCATCTCATTGAAATCGGAATCTTGGGTTACAATAGTGAAACCATTTGATTTGCAAAAAGCCCAAATTTCTAAATCACTGGCGTTCGTTAGCCCTGCCGATTTTACCGTGATTGATTCGCTGTATTGTTTGGGAAGATACTTTGTAACGCGGTGTGAGATATTTTGGTCAAACAAAAACCTCATATGGCCATCAAATGATGCCTGCCTTCTCTATCGGCTGCATATTGCAGTGCGGCAAAAATGTCTTCCTTCGTTAATTCGTCGTAGTCTTCCAAAATTTCGTTTACACTTTTGCCTGCGGCCAACCAGTTCAGTATGTCATTCACCGTGATGCGCATACCCCTGATGCAGGCTTGTCCGCTGCGTTTGCCGGGTTCGATGGTGATGTATTGACTGTAATGCATAAACGAATATACAAATTTGAATTGGATCGTCCAAAAAGCCAGTTGGCTTATCGTTGCAGCGATCGGTGTGTCGAGTCAATCGGAAAAAGGACAGCACAGCCCATTACGCAGTCATTGTTCCTTGATGCATTTGGGTGTTCGGCCCTTGCCTTAGCAGCATTTTTGGTCTTAGATGGGTATTGACTTTTGCGATTTCTGATTTGACTATGCTTAATCATTTCGCAATGATGGCCTGAATAATTTCGATATCCATAATAATTAAGTGAAACATTTATTCCGATGTCTATTTTTATGGTGGTTTCGTGCATTCTTTCCAAATTGCAACATGGCTATTTATTTTACAGGTACAGGGGCTTACATCCCCACCGAAAACATACCGAATGCTGATTTTGCCGCACACGAATTTCTGAACGAAGACGGCAGCACATTCCCCTACGACAATGCCACTGTGGCAAAGAAGTTCCAGGAAATTACGGGCATCGAGGCCCGGCGCTATGCCGCACCGCAGCTGCTTACCTCCGACATCGCCACCCTGGCCGCCGAAGAAGCCCTCGCCGATGCGGGCTGCGACCGCGAAAGCCTCGATTACCTCATTGTTGCCCACAACTTTGGCAATGTGCGGGCCGATGCCATCCAAACCGACATCCTGCCAAGCTTGGCCACCCGGGTGAAACATGCTTTGGGCATCAAAAATCCGCGCTGCGTGGCTTACGATATTTTGTTTGGCTGTCCGGGTTGGGTAGAAGGCGTCATCCAAGCTCAAGCCTTCATCAAGGCAGGCATGGCCAAAAAATGCCTGGTCATTGGTGCCGAAACTTTGTCGCGCGTGCTCGATCCGCACGACCGCGACAGCATGATTTACAGCGATGGGGCAGGGGCCGCTATCGTTGAAGAAAAACCGGGCGAAGGCGGCCTATTGGCACACGCCACGCTTACTTATGCCGCTGAGGAGGCGTATTACCTGTTTTTCGGTCCCTCTTTCAACAAAAAATTGCCGCAAGACGTCCGCTTTATCAAAATGTACGGCCGCAAAATCTACGAATTTGCCGTGAGTCGGGTACCCGAAGCCATGCAGCAATGCCTCGATGCCAGCGGTGTACCCATTGCTGAGGTGAACAAGGTGCTCATCCACCAGGCCAACGAAAAAATGGACGAAGCCATCATCCACCGGTTTTTTAAGCGGTATGGTCAAGTGCCTCCAGCCGGTGTGATGCCCATGAGCATCCACCAACTGGGCAATTCGAGTGTGGCCACAGTGCCTACCTTGTACCACCTCTTGCGCAAGGAAAAAATAGCCGGACAACACATTGCACCGGGCAACACCCTGCTTTTTGCCTCGGTAGGAGCGGGCATGAACATCAATGCGCTGGTGTACCGAGAGCCGAATTAAATGCTATGAAATATTTGGTGTTTTCGGCTTGTGTTTGTAATTTGCAAGTGCCTAAAACAACTATCATGAAAAATGTACTATTGATGGGGTTGTTCGTTCTGTTCGGAACAGCTTGCACCAAGGAAATACCCGGTCCTCAAGGCCCTAGTGGTCCAGCAGGATCAAACGGAAACGCCAACGTGCGGAGCCGGTCTTTTGTGAGCCAGTCTTTTTTCTTTAATACCGCTGCCAATGTATATGAAGTTTTTCTCGATTGGGATGGCTTAACAGCTGAAGTAGTTAACAAAGGTTCGGTTCAGGTTTACATTGCTCCTGCTAACAACAATGGGATAGAATGGAATTTTTTACCGGGGAATTTTACACCTGATATCGCTAATGTACCCAGCGTTCGCTTTGAAGTGCAAGTAATTACCGGAAGGGTTGCTGTCTTTTCAGCCTCAAATCCTGGTTTTGCAGCTGATTTCAGGGTAGTTGCAACTGCAGGAAGCGAATGAAATCAGGTAAATGAAACAGGAAATTGCTGCCAAGTTGCTTCGCCAATAGTCTTTAACTGCTTCGGAAGTTACCGTTTGGTCAGTCGATGATGCCATTGGTCTTGAATAATAAACATCAGGCAACAATTGTTTTTCTTCTGCGTTAGGCGAACATGAAGAAGGTATTTCTGTTTTTTTGGGGCATTTTATTTGCTTTGGCCTCAAAGGCTCAAGTAGCGGAACCAGCCACTATTCAATTCGAAATGGGCTTTAATTTCAGCAAAGGAGCAGCTTTTTTGTTAGGGGCAGATCCTCGTATGCAACCTCTCTCGGTCCACCTGAAAATGAAACAAAACGACCATTGGTGGCGGGTTGCGCTACGTCATGAAAGCTATCCTGATATGTACTATTTCGAACGTTTTTTGCGCGATTCGCTGCTGGTGCAACGTTCCGTAGCCAACAATAGCTGGGCAGCTGCTGCATCGGTGGGTTTAGAAAAGCGCAAAGCACTAGGCAGCGATTGGCAATTTACTTATGGAGCGGATGCGCTGTATAGGTACCAATATGAGGTTGGCTGGCGTAACGAAATACGCTATGCCGACTTCGATACCATTCGCGATTCGTTTTTTAGCCCGGGTTATGTCCCTTCTTCAGCCAATTTTACTTCGGATGAATTGGAACGAAATGAAATTCGATCGAATCAATTTGGCGTCATGTTCACAGCAGGCTTGCTGTACAACTTCAACAAACGCTTAGGCTTACATATGCAAATGACTTTGGCTGGTTGGCTCAGTCAAAACAATTTCAAAAACCGCAATTACCTGACCAATGAAGCCAGCGATGGCACCAACTGGAGTTGGGAGACCCAGCGTTTGCCTGGATTTAGCGAAATAGCGCTCTATTATCGCTTTTAAAAATCGATCCGGTAAAAGAACACCGGCAAAAAGCCCAACTGAAACTGCTCTTGGATGTATGGCGGTTGTGGCACATAGGTGAGTGTGAGCTGGTTTTCTATGCCGAGGAAATTCACCAAATCAACCGCAATGGTGTGCGTAACGCCCTTGCGGTTCATTTTATAGTCAACCTTCAAATCGAGGCGGCGGTAAGGATTGAACTGCAAGGTATTGCGGCTGGCATCGGCAAACACCACTTCTTGCAAGGCGCGTGAGGTAGCTACATCAACCGGACCGTACCAACGGCCGCCAATGGTGCTAAAGCGGGCACCCAAATTGAGTTTGTTGCGCTTGCCAATGCTGAATTCGCGCGCTATGAGGGCGTTGATGGCATAGCGGCCATTGAAGTCGGTATTGCGCCACACCCCGTCGCTGCCCTGGTATTTAGCATCGAAAAGCGAAGTAGTCACCAAAAAGTAGTATTGCTTGCTGAAGAATTTTTCGAGCGTAAACTCGATGCCGTAATTGCGGCCCAAGCCGGTGTTTTGCAGCTCGTTGGGGAAAACGCGGCTGAATCCGGCACCGGCATTCACCATGCTGAAGCTGCTGGGAGTGATTTCTACCGGAATGTCGTAGAGGTGTTGGAAGTACAGCTCGGTCAACAAACGCAGGTCTTTGGCCAACATGCGTTGGTAGCCGCCTACCAGGTGCAGGCTTTTGAGGAGGCCCATGCCCAGGTTGTAGGGCTGTGTGATGCCTTGGCCCAAACGCGGATTGTAAAAATAGAGGTAAGAGGGCTGCATTTGGCTATGCAAACCGGCAGCAAAGCTCAGCTTTTGGTTTTTGGGCAGGTCATACTGCAATCCCAAACGGGGTTCAAGGGGCGAAAAGCTGTTGTTGTTGATACCGCTGTAGAAGGCCGACAAACCCGCAGTGGCTGCCAGGCGGTCGGTGAGCATGTATTTGAGCTGCACATAGGGCTGCACCTGCAGGTAACCTGCATCGGCATCCCAACGGCGCTGCCAGGCCGAAAATTGGGTGAGCGTACTGTCAACCACCCGCACGCTGTCGTAAGCCGCAAAAAGGTGGTACTCGATGAGTGCACCGGCCTTGAGGGTGGCCCGACTGTTGATTTTGAGGTTGTACGAAGGTGCTATGGAAACACGACGATCGGCAAAGCGGTAATCGAGCAAGTTGCGGATAGAGTCGATCACATAGCGCTGGTTTTGGATGAGGGGCTCGCCTTGGGCATCGCGCTGTAAAAAGAGGTAGTTGTGTTTGGCGGTGATGGTGCTGCTGCTAAAGGCCGTGGTGATCTTAAAAAAGCTGTTTTTGTCGATGGCCTTGGAGTAGGTGGCCCCGGTGGTGAGCATGCGGGTGGTGAAATACTGGTCGCGGTCGTTGCTGCCAAAAATGTTGCGCTCGTCGGCTTCCTGCTCGCTGATGAGGATGTCGATGGTGCTGGTGCCCGCCAATCCCCACAAGCTCCAATTGCCGCCCTTTTTTTGTGGAAAGTTGAGGCGGATAAAACCATCAGAATAAAAAGGCACGGCCTGGGTGCCGATGTCGATGCCCGCCCGGTCGAACAGCCACAAATTGCCGTAGCGGTAAGTGGCCAGGTAAGAGCTGCCTTTTTTGCGGTTGATGGGGCCCTCGGCCATGCCCTCGGTGCCCAAAAAGCCAAATTGTGCCATGAATTCGTGCTTGTCGGCATTGCCGTTGCGCATTTTTAAGTCGAACACCCCGGCGCTGCTGTTGCCAAATTCGGCCGGAAAAGCGCCGGTAAAGAAGTCGCTATTGGCCAAAAAGCGGTTATTGATGATGCTGATGCTGCCACCGGCGGTACCCGGAATGTTGAAGTGGTTCGGATTGGGAATGGTGATGCCATCTAAGCGCCACAACACCCCTGCCGGCGAATTGCCGCGGATCACAATGTCGTTGCGCGAATCGTCGGCCCCTTGCACCCCGGCGAAATTGGCGGCCATGCGGCTGGGCTCGCCGCGAGAGCCGGCATAGCGGTCGGTTTCCTCCACCGAAAACTGCCTGGCGCTGGCCAAAGCCATCTCATTGGCCACTTCGCCGTTGCGGGTGGCGGCAATCACCACTTCGCCCAGCTGCTGCATGGCTTCTTCCATTTCGAGCTGCAACACCACCTCCTTGCCGGCATCTACAATGATGTTGTTGAGCTGCAATTCTTTGTAGCCCAAATAGCGCAATACGATGCGGTGGCGACCCAAAGGCACTTTTTCAAGGACGAATTTGCCTTGTGCATCGGTGCTGCTGCCTTGGGCTCCACCTGGCAAATCGGGCAATACCACAGCTACCCCCGTGAGTGGAAATTTAGATTCTTTGTCCACCACCCTGCCGCGGATGGTTTGAGAGAGTTGTGCCTGTACCCATTGAGAGGTCAAAAGTCCGAATATGAGCAACAGCCACTTTTTAGTCCTAGTCGAATCCATACACGAACCTAAGCTTTTTAACATAAAGGGAAAATGAAGCTATTAAAAAATAGAAACGAACTTTTGCTGTATGTGGAATAATGGATACATTGAGCTGTAAACCAGGAGTTTTATGAAACCCATTTTTTTATTTAGCCTGATGTTTTTCTTTTTTTGCGTTGAACTGAGCGCTCAAGGTGTTCGATTCGACCTGGCCTATCCTTTGGGAATGGGGCCAAATAACACCGTTTTTGCCATGGAACGCTTGCCAGATGGCAGGGTTTGGGTAGGGGGTAATTTTACTTCGTTTCAAGGAGTTGCTACCAACCGATTGGTACGGATTTTTCCGAACGGACAACGCGACACGACCACCAATATAGGGGCAGGTGCCGATTCACGCATCAATGTGATGCGTTTGTTGCCTGATGGTAAGCTGCTCATTGGCGGCTTGTTTTTTCTGTACAACAACCAGGTGGCGCGTGGGGTAACCCGTTTGCTGGCAGATGGCAGCCTCGACCCAACTTTTCAAACCGGACAAGGTTTCAACAACGAAGTGCTGGCCATAGAAGGGCTGGCCGATAGTGGTTTGTTGGTGGGTGGCTTTTTTAGTCAATTCCAACAATTGCCGGTGCCACAACCAGTAAAACTGCGCTACAATGGACAACGTGATACCACTTTTAATGCTGGTGGGACTGGTACTACAGGCTTGATAGAAATCATGTTGCAGCAGCCTGATGGTCGTATTTTGGTAGGTGGTTCGGTATCTGCATACAATGGCCAACCGGTGAGCAAGCTGTTTCGCATTTTTCCGAACGGACAGCGCGACACCACCTTTCAAACCGGAAGCGGTTTTTCAACGGGAGCTATCAGAGGTTTGGCCTTGCAACCTGATGGTAAAATACTTGCCGTTGGTTCATTTACGAGTTACCAAGGTGTGCCACGGAACCGATTGCTGCGTTTGCACCCCAACGGTGATTTGGATACAACTTTTACGCCCAATGTGAACTTCAGCACCACGGTACTCACCCTGCGTATTTTACCCGATGGTAGGATTTTGGTTTTTGGAAACCATTCGGTTCCAGGTTCGGTATTGCAACACCTTGCCATGTTGAATAGCCATGGCATATTGCAGTCGGGCGGCAGCAGTTGCAGTGAGCTGAATGGCGGGGTGAATGCCAGTGTGATGTTGCCCGACAGCACCCTTTTAGTCGGCGGCAATTTTTCGGTGGCAGGCGGGGTGCCGGTACCTAGGATGGCAAGGGTGTTCGTGAATTTGACAGGACAGTCGGCTGGTTCGCCCCTGCTCAGTGCGGGCGCTTCGCTGGTTTGTCCCGGGAGCACGGTTTTTTTGTCAGCAGCAGGTAGCTTGAATGGCTCACTGCATTGGGAATGGTCAACAGGCGGTTGCGGACAAAACGTTTTCACAACAGGGGGGCCTTTGATAGCTGTAAGTCCCACTACGACCACCACCTACTATGTTCGTGGGGTCGGCAATTGTTTTGCCAATGGACCCTGCGATAGCATCACGATTTACGTGGATACCACGGCTCCTAGTCCCGTGAATCCACAACTTCCACTGGTACAGTTGGCATGTGGTGCTAGTTTGCCCATTGTGTCAGCTGTCGACAGTTGTTCGGGCAGCATTTTCGGCACTCCTGATAGGCCGCTTATTTTCACCAGACCAGGAGCTTACACGGTGGTATGGACCTATACCGATTTGGCAGGAAATGCGACCCAGCAAAGCCAACAAGTGCTGGTTGATTCGGTTGATACACGGGTGAATTTGCAGGGAAGCGTATTGTCGGTAGTGGGAGCAAGTGCACAAGTACGATGGTTGCGTTGTGACCAAAATTTTAGTGTGATTACCGGAGCAACGGCACCATTTTACACGGTAACGCAAACGGGGGTGTATGCAGCTGAAATCAGACGAAATGGCTGCATCGATACATCGGCCTGTTTGCAGGTAAATGCCACCAGTATACCTCAGCTCCCCGATGGATGGCGGGTATATCCTAATCCTGCCAATGACCGTGTTTGGATAGATGTACCTGCTGGTATTGCCTACGAACTGAGCGATTTGCAAGGCAAAATACTGCTTACGGGCAGGTCGGAAGGTGGATTAGAGGCAGTGCATTTGCCTATTTTGGCCCCTGGCATGTATATGTGGCGCTTTGAAGCTGCCGATCGCTTGGTACATTGGCGCCAACAAATTCACTGATTTTGAACTTCCGGTCCAGCTTTTTGAAATTACGCATCAAGATTTTGGTAATACGTTCATTCGGCTAACTTTGGTGCATGCAATCGAAAGCCAACACTGTTGAAGAATACCTCGATGAGCTGCCTGCCGATCGCAAAGAGGTGATGGCGGCCCTGCTCAAAGCCACCCAGGCAGCTTTGCCTCCGGGTTTTGAAACGGGTGTAGGATATGGCATGATTGGTTTTTCTGTGCCGCATAGCATTTATCCGGCTGGCTATCATTGTAACCCGAAAGACCCGTTGCCTTTTGCTGGATTGGCCTCGCAAAAGAACCACATTGCTTTTTACCACATGGGTATTTATGCCGATCCTGAACTGCTCGACTGGTTTCAAAAGGCCTATGCCGAGCGTGTTCCGGGCAAGTTAGACATGGGCAAAAGCTGCATCCGTTTTAAAAACCCTTCGAAGGTACCCATTGACTTACTGGCCGAATTGTGCAGTAAAATGAGCGTTGATGACTGGATAGGTTTGTACGAAAAGCAGTTGAAGAAGTAGTAAGAAAACACGGAGCTCACGTTACAAGCCCCGGCCATCCGGGGGAGGACAGATAGGAACATTCAAAGATCAACCAATAAACCTGAAACCATGAAAAACCGCATGTTAGAAATCCGCTGGGGGATTTATTTTATTGTCATGCAGCTCAGTTGGATGCTGCTTGAAAAAAGCCTGGGATACCACAACGAACGCATTGCCGAACATGCCAGTTTTAGCATGTGGGTCATGGTACCCTCTTTTTTGATGTATTTTTTCGCATTGCATTTTAAGCGGGTGAAAGACTATGCCGGAAAAATGACCTACAAACAAGGCCTGATTTCGGGTTTGATCATCACCGCGGTGGTGACGGTACTCACGCCATTGTCGCAGGCTATTACCTCTTTGGTCATCACACCCGAGTATTTTCCCAATGTGATTGCTTACACGGTAGAAACTGGGGCCATGACGCAAGAAGCGGCCGAAGCCTATTTCAACCTAAAGAGCTACATCTTGCAATCAACCCTTTTTGCACCAGCAGCTGGGGTGGTTACTTCCTTGATCATGGCCTTGCCCAATATGCGGCGGTGATGGGTAATAGCTAACGGGCCACGGCCCACAGCTTATGGCTAACGGTCGAAAGGCTGCCGGCAAGGGTGTGTCGTCAAAGATCAATCGGAAAGGGTAGTGAGCTGTACCCCCGTTGCCCTGCGTTGACTGTCAGCCAACCACCCCAAGAAGTAACATAATTTCGTATCTTCGCAGCGCATTTCGCACTAACCATCAAACGCATGAAAAAGACCAAAATTGCCATCAATGGCTTTGGACGTATCGGACGCCTGGCCTACAAATTCCTTCTCGAAAATCCCGAAGTGGAAGTGGTTGCCATCAACGACCTCACCGACACCAAAACCCTGGCCCATTTGCTCAAGTACGACTCGGTACACGGCCGATTTAATGGTACGGTAAGCCACGACGCCGATGGCATCATCGTTAACGGACACAAAATCAAAATATATGCTGAGCGCAATCCAGCTGCTTTGCCATGGGGTAGCCTGGGCATCGACGTGGTGATTGAATCAACCGGTCGTTTTACCGACAAAGAAACTGCCTCGGCCCACATCCAGGCTGGTGCTCGTAAAGTCGTGATTTCGGCCCCTGCAACTGGTGACCTCAAGACCATCGTATTGGGTGTAAACGAAAACCAACTCGACGGCAGTGAAACTATTCTTTCAAACGCCAGCTGTACCACCAACTGTTTGGCACCTATGGTCAAGGTGTTGGACGATAATTGGGGTGTTGAAAGTGGCTTCATGACCACCATCCACGCTTACACTGCCGACCAAAACTTGCAGGATGCTCCCCACAAGGATCTCCGTCGCGCCCGTGCAGCGGCTTACAGCATTGTGCCTACCAGCACTGGTGCTGCCAAGGCTGTAGGCTTGGTAATGCCACACCTCAAAGGCAAATTGAACGGAAACGCCATGCGTGTGCCTATTCCTGATGGATCGGTAACCGACTTCACTGCGATTTTGAAAAAGCCAGCTACCGTTGAAGAAATCAATGCTGCTTTTGCCAAGGCTGCAGCAGGTCCTATGAAAGGAGTATTGCACTACGAAACCGACGAAATCGTATCGATTGACATCGTTGGCAACCGCCACAGCTGCATTTTCGACAGCAACTTGACCATGATCATTGGTAATACCGTGAAAGTGGTTGGCTGGTACGACAACGAAGCGGGTTACAGCGCTCGTATTGCTGATTTGACCGCTCGCGTGGGCAAAATGTAAGCCATGAAAAGCATTCAGGACGTAAACTTTGCGGGTCGCAAGGTGGTGATGCGCGTTGACTTTAACGTGCCCCTCCACAAAGAAAGCCGCGAGGTAACCGACGATACGCGCATTCGTGCCGCCCTGCCCAGCATCCAGAAAATTCTGAACGATGGTGGATCGGTGGTATTGATGTCGCATTTGGGCCGTCCGAAAGAAGGTCCAGAAGACAAGTACAGCCTCCGGCACACTTTGACGCGTTTTAGCGGCTTGCTGGGTCGCGAGGTAGCTTTTGCCACCGATTGTGTAGGTGCCGAGGCCTTTGCACAATCAGCGGCTTTGAAGGCGGGTGAGGTTTTGCTGCTCGAAAACGTTCGTTTTTACAAGCAAGAAGAAAAGGGCGATGTGGCTTTTGCAGAGCAATTGGCCAAACATGGCGATTTTTACGTGAACGATGCCTTTGGTACCGCACACCGCGAGCATGCCAGCACGGCTACCATGGCCCGCTTTTTTGGCGAAAACAAGGCTGCCGGCTATTTGATGGCTGCCGAATTGAACAATGCCGACAAGGTGATCAAACATGCCGAGCGTCCTTTTACTGCCATCATGGGTGGTGCCAAGGTGTCGGATAAAATTTTGATCATCGAAAACCTGCTTGACAAGGTCGACAACCTTTTGATTGGCGGCGGCATGGTGTTCACTTTCTTCAAAGCCATGGGCGGCCAAATAGGCAATTCGTTGTGTGAAGACGACAAGCTCGAATTGGCCCTGCAACTCATTGAAAAGGCCAAGGCTAAAGGTGTGAACCTGGTGCTGCCCGTTGATTCGGTGGTTGCTGATGCTTTTTCGAACGATGCCAATACCAAAGTTGCCGACAACCATGCCATTGAGGCGGGTTGGATGGGATTGGACTTAGGTCCCAAAGCCATCGCCCAGTTCACCGAGGTCATTGCCAACAGCAAAACCCTGTTGTGGAACGGTCCGGCCGGCGTATTCGAAATGCCCAAATTTGAAGCTGGCACCAAAGCCGCAGCTCAAGCCATTGTGGCTGCCACTGAAAAGGGGGCTTTTTCACTCATTGGCGGGGGCGACTCTGCTGCGGCCATCAACCAATTTGGTTTGGCCGATGAGGTGAGTTACGTAAGCACCGGTGGAGGAGCCTTGCTCGAGTACATGGAAGGCAAGGTTTTGCCAGGCGTGGCTGCATTGGCGTAAGGCTTAAATACAAAATGATGCATCCCCAGTCATCCTTCGGTTGGCTGGGGATTTTTATTGGCCAATGGTCGTGAGAGTCGTTTGTAAACGTTTACAAACGCTTACAAATGTTTAACAACCGGCTGCTGGTTGCATCTGCACCTATTTTGCAGCATGAAAGCACGCGATTATGGTCGTACCTACATCAGTTTCGATTGGGCTTTGAAACGATTGTTACGCAACAAAGCCAGTTATGTGATTCTCGAAGGATTTTTGTCGGAATTGCTCAAAGAAGACATCAAAATTCAGGAATTTCTTGACCCGGAGAACAATGCCGATTTTGCTGACCATAAATTTAGTCGGGCTGATGTTCTTTGCTTGAACGCGAAAGAGGAGCTCATCCTCATAGAAGTACAATACCACCGCGAGGAAGATTATTTTCAGCGCATGCTTTTTGGCGCTTCACGGGTATTGACCGAGCGCCTTCTTTTGGGACAACCTTACGGGAAGCTGCCCAAGGTGTATGCGGTGCATATCGTTTATTTCGATTTGGGGGTGGGTTCGGATTATGTGTACCATGGTCGTCTGCATTTCAAAGGCAAACACCAGCGCGATGAGCTGGGTTTATCGGCACTGCAGCAAGAACGTTTTGGCAGGCAAGATGCGGGCGAATTGTTCCCTGAGTATTATTTGCTGAAAATTAATAACTTTGATGAGGTTGCAAAGGATAGCCTCGACGAATGGCTGTACTACTTTAAACACAGCAGCTTACCACAGCGTTTTCACGCAAAGGGACTGACCGAAGTAGCCGAGCAATTAAAAATGGATGCCATGGATGCCGCCACCAAAGCCAAGTACCAAAAATACCTTGACGAACAGTTGTTTACCGAATCGGCCTTAGAAAGCGCTTATGATAATGGGCTTTTTAACGGTCGGGATTTGGGTATCAAGGAAGGTATCAAGAAAGGTATCAAAGAAGGTATCAAAGAAGGTATTACATTGGGCCAACAAAAAACCCTGAAGAAAGGTGTAACGGAGTTACTCGCTATGGGCATGAATCTTCACGACATTGGGAAGGTATTTGGACTTACAACCGGAGAAGTTGAAGCCATCATAGCGGCAAATGATTTACCCAAGTAGCCGAGCAATTAAAAATGGATGCCATGGATGCCGCCACCAAAGCCAAGTACCAAAAATACCTTGACGAACAGTTGTTTACCGAATCGGCCTTAGAAAGCGCTTATGATAATGGGCTTTTTCACGGTCGGGATTTGGGTATCAAGGAAGGTATTACATTGGGCCAATAAAAAACCCTGAAGAAAGGTGTAACGGAGTTACTTGCTATGGGGATGAACCTTCACGACATTGGGAAGGTATTTGGACTTACAACCGGAGAAGTTGAAGGCATTATAGGGGCAAAGGACTTGCTATAGTAGCCAAGCGAATGAAGATTGATGGGTGAGTTTTTGCTGCTCAGTTAGGATATCAGCATGTATTTGATCCTCGGCCTTTGGTCGGGTATTTTTTTTGACAAACTGTATCAGCCCCGAGAGGGGTGATATGTGTCTAGCCACAAGCAGGCGGGGCGTTAAAATGCGCCCTGTGGGGGCGCTATGTGTGACCAGATCGCCAAGATTTGGGTTGAGAACAAATGCCCATGTCATTTTGGTTTGCCTGGTTTGTTTGCATATGGCGCCCCCACCTGTCGCCCTTACAGGGCTCAGCGGCTAGGGCTTTTATGGATAACGTACAAGTCGCCTTTACAGGCTTCAAAGGCTGGGATGTGTGTGGCTCTTGATGTATGCCCCATTTCTACGCTTTTTCATATTTCTTCCCCCACTTTCTCCCACATGCACTAAAAACACGCTGTTTTTCAAGCTGTTTTGAGGCTTTGCTACCTGATTAAAAGCATCTATTCTTTGTTTGGAAGCTGATTTTGACAGACGGTTTTTGCGCATGATGTGCGATTACACGCCCAAAACAATGTCTGTCTATTGCAATATTGCTGTGGATAAAAACGATGTGTTTTAAGGTGGGGCAAAGTGGGAGATTGTGGAATAGTTTCTACCTTAGTGTTTGAAAAAGTCCACACTTGTGACCCAATTCCTCGGAGAATACGAACTCAAGCTCGATGCCAAGGGCCGCCTGGTTTTACCAGCCGGTTTGATGCGTCAACTGCCGGCCGAAGCCGCTGGCAGGCTGGTAGTAAACCGGGGTTTCGAAAAGTGCCTGGTATTGTATCCGGCCAACGAGTGGGACGGCATTGTGGCCGAGGTGACCAAGCTCAACCAATACGTTAAAGAAAACCGCGAGTTTGTTCGCTATTTCCTGCGTGGAGCTTCACCGCTCGAGCTCGATGCTGCCAACCGCATCAACCTGCCCAATCCGCTGCTCGATTATGCGGGCATCGAAAAAGATGTGGTGCTGTTTGGCAACCTCAACAAGATTGAAATCTGGTCGAAGCAGCTGTACAACGACATGCTCAACAACGAGCCTGGCGATTTCTCTGCCCTGGCCGAAAAGGTGATGGGAGGCAGGTTGTGACAGATACAGCTTACCACCGTCCGGTGATGCTTACCGAGTGCCTCGATGGCCTCGACTTGCAGCCCGGCGGCACCTATGTAGATGTGACTTTTGGCGGCGGCGGACACAGCCGGGCCATCCTCGAGCGGTTGGGGGCGCAGGGTCGTCTCCTTGCGTTCGACCAGGATCCCGACGTGCAGGCCCATCTCCCCCAGGATGGGCGCTTCACTTTTGTAGACGCCAACTTCCGCCATTTAAAGCGCTTTTTGCGCCTGCACGGGGCCTTGCCGGTGGATGGCATTTTGGCCGACTTGGGCGTAAGTTCGCACCAATTCGACGAGGCCGAACGGGGCTTCAGTTTCCGTTTTGATGCCGAGCTCGACATGCGCATGGATACCCGTGCCGAACGCAGTGCGCGGGAATTGTTGAATGAGGCCTCGGAAGAAGAGCTGCGCCGCATTTTCAGGCTGTATGGCGAGCTCACCAATGCCGGTCGCGTAGCCAAATTGGTGGTGCTGGCCCGCAGCAAGGGCGAGTTACGCACCATTGAACAGCTCAAGGCTGCCATAGCCCCTGCCATGGGCAACGATAAACCCGCGAAGTTCTACGCGAAGGTTTTTCAAGCCTTGCGCATCGAACTGAACGAAGAAATGGAGGCCTTGCAGGAATTTTTGCTGCAGTGTGCCGATGTGATCAAGCCAGGCGGTCGCTTGGTGGTAATGAGCTACCATTCGCTCGAAGACCGTTTGGTGAAGCACCTTATCAAACAGGGAAATCTGGAGGGTAAGGTTGAAAAGGACTTCTATGGCAACGATTTGCGGCCTTTTGATCCGCTGAATGGCAAGGCCATTGTGGCATCTGATGCTGAACAAATTGAAAACCCACGCGCTCGCAGCGCCAAATTGAGGATAGGAGTTCGCCGCGTATGAATACCTACAAGCCCAAAAACGAAACACGCGAGCAGCAAGAAGCAAGCGCACCCAAAAGTGGGCGCCGATTCAACCTGTTTGGCTTGTTCGATCCAGAGCGGTACCTCAAGGCGCAAGCGGTGGGTAAAAACCTGCCTTTTGTGCTGTATTGCAGTGCTTTGGCCCTGCTGTACATCGCCAATGCGCACATGGTTGAAAAGCGCATCCGCAGCATCAACAAGCTTGAAAACGAAATCAAGGACCTGCGGGCCGAATACATCACCCTCAAAAGTGAGCTGATGTATTTGAGCAAACAAAGTGAAGTGGCCAAAAGGGTGGAGGTTGCCGGCTTAAAAGAGCTGCGATCGGCCCCTAAAAAGATATACATCGACTGATGAGCGTGAAGCAAGATATCGTCAGGAGGATTTACCTCTCCTTTGCACTGTTGGTGCTGGTAGGGCTGGGCATTGTGTTCCAGGCCGCCCGTATCCAAACGGTGGAGGGAGCCTATTACCGCGAGCTGGCCGACAGTCTGACCACGGCTTACCGCAGTATTGAGGCCATTCGCGGTAATATTTACGCGGCCGATGGCAGTTTGCTGGCTACTTCGGTGCCCATTTACGATGTGCGCATGGACACCCGGGTCGACGGCCTCACCGATGAGCTGTTCGAAAACAAGGTCGATTCGCTGGCCTTGGGATTGTCGCGCATATTCGGCGATATGAGCGAGCGTGATTATGCCCGCAAAATCCGTGAAGGTCGCCGCAAGGGCAAGCGCAACCTGCTGCTCAAGCGTAACATCAATTACGAAGAGCTCCAAAAAGTAAAACAACTGGCTTTGTTCAATCGCGGTCGCTACAAAGGCGGCTTGGTGGTAGAGCAAAAGACCAAAAGAGAAATGCCATTCCGACATCTCGCCAGGCGCACCATCGGTTATGCCATTGCCGGTGTAGCGCCGGTGGGATTGGAGGGCGCTTTTGATGCCGAATTGGCTGGTGTGGGAGGCAAGCGCCTCATGCAAAAAATTGCGGGCGGGGTATGGATTCCGATCAACGACCGCGACGAAATTGAACCGCGCCATGGCAACGACATCGTTACCACCATCGACGTGAACATTCAGGACGTTACCGAAGCCGCTTTGCTAAGGGCCTTAGAAAGGCACAATGCCGACAACGGAACCGCCATTGTGATGGAAGTAGCCACCGGCCAAATCAAGGCCATGGCCAATTTGGGCAGGGATGCCGAAGGTGGACTTTACTACGAAAAATACAACTATGCCATTGGCGAAAGTGCCGAACCCGGCTCTACCATGAAGTTGGCCTCATTGATGGTGGCTTTAGAGCGGGGCGATGTGAAGCTCACCGACAGCATCGATTTGGAGCGTGGGCAATTCCGCTTTTTCGACCGGGTGATGAAAGACTCTGAGAAGCACGACTACCGCATGATGACGGTCAAAGATATTTTCGCCATCAGCTCAAACGTGGGTATTTCGCGCCTGATCCAAGAACAATACGGCAAGCAGCCGCAGCTTTTTTTGCAAGGTTTAGAGAATTTGGGCTTGGGTAAACTTACCCAAATCGAAATCAAGGGCGAAGGCAAACCCCTTATCAAAAAGCCAGGTAGCAAGGGTTGGAGTGGTGTTACATTGCCCTGGATGAGTGTAGGCTACGAATTACGCGTTACCCCTTTACAAATGCTGGCCCTGTACAATGCGGTGGCCAACGATGGCAAAATGATGCGCCCTTACCTGGTGCAAGAAGTACAGGAATACGGCAAGGCGGTGAAAAAATACAAACCCGAAGTATTGCAGGCCAGCATTGCCAGTGCGTCGACCGTTCAGCAAGCGCGTGAACTGCTCGAACATGTAGCGGTGATGGGCACTGCCAAACATTTGCAAGGCAAAGAGTACAAAATTGCTGGTAAAACGGGTACTGCCCTCATTGCCGACAACAGCGCCGGTTACCGTGGCAGTGTGAAATACCGTGCTACGTTTGCGGGCTATTTTCCGGCCGATAAGCCCCGTTACAGCGTCATTGTGGTGGTAAATAATCCGAGTGCCGGGGTGTATTACGGTGGGTATGTGGCCGGACCGGTGTTCAAGGAAGTTGCCGACAAGGTATATGCCTCGCACATCAATCCGTATTTGAATCAAGACCGTCCTACCGACGAGCAGCCCGACTACCTCATTGTAAAAGGTGGCCGCCGCGATGAGACCGAATACGTGCTCCGTAAGCTCGACTTCAAATACCAGGATGCACCCGATGCCGAGTGGGTGCGCCAGGCCGACAGCACCCATTTGGGTGAGTTGGCCATCAAAGACAAGTTGGTGCCACAGGTAACGGGCATGGGCTTAAAAGACGCTGTTTTTCTGCTCGAAAATGCCGGTTTGCGCGTGGTGCCTATTGGCCGCGGCAAGGTGGTGCGCCAGAGCATAAAAGCCGGATCGGCCTATCGTAAAAACCAAGAAATCGTTATAGAACTCAGCTGATGCCACGTTTACGCGACATATTGTACAAAGCAGGTGCCGTTGAAATACACGGCAGCACCGATCGTGACATCACGGCCGTAGCCCTCGACTCACGCAAAGTGGTTGCAGGTGCTGCATTTGTGGCTGTTCGCGGCAGTGCCACCGACGGTCACCAATACATGGGCAAGGCCGTTGAGCTGGGTGCCAGTGCCATTGTTTGCGAGGAACTGCCTGCCCAACGTGCGGCTGGGGTCACCTATGTGCGCGTGCCCGACAGCAGCAAGGCCTTGGCTTGGATGGCCTGCAATTTTTATGATAATCCGTCTGAAAAGCTGAAGCTTGTTGGCATTACAGGAACCAACGGTAAAACCACCACGGTGAATTTGCTGTTTGCGCTGTTTACCCGCATGGGTTATCCTTGCGGCTTGTTGTCGACCGTGGGCAACCGCATTGGCCAGCGCAGTTTAGAGGCCACGCACACCACCCCCGATGCTGTTACCATCAATGCGCTTTTGGCCGAGATGGTGGAAGCCGGTTGCAGTCATGCATTCATGGAAGTGAGTTCGCATGCCGCGCACCAGCACCGCATTGAAGGTTTGGCGTTCGATGTGGCCATTTTCAGCAACATCACCCACGACCACCTCGATTACCACGGTACCTTCGACCATTACCTCAAGGCCAAGAAGTCGTTTTTCGACCGTTTATCGGCCGATGCCGTGGCTTTGGTGAACCGCGACGATAAAAACGGCCTGGTGATGACCCAAAACACCAAGGCCAAGGTGCAGACTTTTTCGCTGCGGCAGGAAGCCGATTTGAAGGCCAAAGTGCTTGAAAACAATTTCGCCGGTTTGCATTTGCTGTTAGATGGTACCGATTTCCACAGCGGCTTGATAGGCAGCTTTAACGCCTACAATTTGCTGGCGGTGTATGGCGCAGCCATTGCTTTGGGCGAAGACAAGCTCGAGGTGCTCACAGCACTTTCATCTTTGGCTGCACCCAGCGGCAGGTTCGACTATGTGCGCAGTGCCAAGCTCATTACCGGTATTGTTGATTATGCCCATACGCCCGATGCATTGGAGAATGTGTTGCGCACCATCCGCGACATCCGGCAAGGCAACGAGCGCATCATTACGGTTGTGGGTTGCGGTGGCGATCGCGACAAAACCAAACGCCCGGTTATGGCTGAACTGGCCGCGCGCATGAGCGATAAAGCCATATTGACCAGCGATAATCCACGCACCGAAGATCCCGAGCGGATACTCGACGATATGCAGGCCGGCTTGTCGCTCGAGCAGAAAATTCACACCCTACGCATCAGCGACCGTGCCGAAGCCATTCGTGCGGCCTGCATGCTGGCCCAACCTGGCGACATCATTTTGGTTGCCGGCAAGGGGCACGAAACCTACCAAGACATTGCCGGGGTGAAACACCCTTTCGACGATAAAGCCGAACTCCTCAAAAACCTTGAAAGCCTGAAATAATGTTGTACTACCTGTTTGATTACCTCGACAAGCAATTCGACCTGGCCGGAGCGGGGGTGTTTCAGTTCATCTCGTTCAGGGCATCGCTGGCGGCCATTTTGAGTTTGCTGCTCAGCCTGTTTATTGGCAAGCGCATCATCAATTACCTCAAGCGCAAGCAAATTGGCGAAACCATCCGCACGGTGGGGCCCGAAAGCCATTTCAGCAAAAAGGGTACACCTACCATGGGGGGCATCATCATCCTCATTTCCATCATCCTGCCCACTTTGCTGGTGGCCAAGGTTGAAAATGTGTATGTATTGGTAATGTTGCTGGCCACCATTTGGATGGGTGCCATTGGCTTTACCGACGACTACATCAAGGTGTTTTTGAAAAACAAACAAGGCCTGCGCTCCAAATTCAAGATCATGGGGCAGGTAGGCTTGGGGATTATCATTGCCGCAACCCTGTTTTTCCATCCCGATGTACAGCAAATTGCATTACAAACCAATTTGCCCATTGGCAAGTCGCTATTCAGCTATGCCAGTTTGGCGCCTTCGCCCGGCTTGGCTTGGGTGATCTATTTCGCAGTCATCATTTTCATTGTAACCGCTGTAACCAATGCGGTAAACCTTACCGACGGCATCGACGGATTGGCGGCGGGAGTATCGGCCATTGTGGGTACAGGCTTGGGCATTTTGGCTTATATGAGTGGTAACACCATTTTGGCCGATTACCTCAACATCCTGTATGTGCCCATGTCGGGAGAGGTAGTGGTGTTTTTGGCTGCACTGGTGGGCGCTTGCATTGGCTTCATTTGGTACAATAGTTTTCCGGCCCAGGTATTTATGGGCGATACGGGTTCGCTGGCCTTGGGTGGTGCTTTTGCAGCCGTGGCCATCATCATCAAAATGGAATTGTTGCTGCCCATTTTATGCGGCATTTTCTTCGTAGAAAGCCTCTCGGTGATCATCCAGGTGACTTACTTTAAGTACACCAAAAACAAATACGGTGAAGGCCGCCGCATCTTCAAGATGTCGCCTTTGCACCACCACTACGAACTCAAAGGCATTCCCGAGCCCAAAATCGTGACCCGTTTTTGGATTGTAACCATCTTCCTTGTCATCGTAACCATCGCTTTGCTGAAACTGAGATAATGGCCGATAAAATTGTCATACTGGGAGCAGGAGAAAGCGGCGTAGGTGCTGCTGTGCTGGCGAAGAAGCTGGGGGCCGACGTATTGGTGTCGGACGCCGGTGCCATCAAGCCTGCCCAGCTGGCTGCGCTCAAAGCTTTGGGCGTGCGCACCGAACAAGGTGGGCATACCGAAGCCGAGCTCTTGGGGGCAACAGAGGTGATTAAGAGTCCGGGCATACCCGACAACCTGCCGCTCTTGCAGCGGGTGCGTGCAGCCGGGGTACCCATCATCAACGAGTTGGAATATGCCGCACGCCACACCCAGGCCAAACTCATTGGCATTACCGGCACCAATGGCAAAACTACCACCACGCTGCTGACTTACCACATCTTTAAATCGGCCGGACTCAAAGTAGGCCTGGCAGGCAATGTGGGCAAAAGTTTTGCGCGGCAGGTGGCCGAAGAGGACTTCGACTATTACGTGCTCGAGATCAGCAGTTTCCAGCTCGACGGCATGTTTGCCACCCGACTGGATGTGGGAGTGATTACCAACATTACGCCCGATCACCTCGACCGTTACGATTACAAATTCGAAAACTACGTGGCTTCGAAGCTGCGCATCGCCCAAAACATGGGTCCCCAACAGGTGCTGGTGTACAATGCCGACGATCCGGTTACGGTACAAGCCTTGGAAGGTGCCAGCATCAAGGCCCGCAAAATTCCCTTCAGCTACGAGCGGGTGCTCGCAGAAGGGGCATACAAACACGAACAAGAACTGATAATTAGCATAAACCAAGAAACCATGACTGTGCCATTCGACGAACTCTCGCTCAAGGGACGCCACAACGCCTACAACGCCATGGCGGCCAGCGTTCCCGCCCGTTTACTTGACATCCGCAAGGAAACCATCCGCGAAAGTCTCAGCAATTTTGAGCAAGTGGAGCATCGCTTGGAGAAAGTGGCTACCATCAAAGGGGTGGAGTATGTGAACGACAGCAAGGCTACCAATGTGAACAGCGCTTGGTATGCGCTCGAAACCTTCATGGAGCCCATTGTGTGGATTGCTGGTGGGGTAGACAAGGGCAACGATTACGAAACACTCAAAGATTTGGTCAAAGAGCGGGTAAAAGCCATTGTGTGTTTGGGCACCGACAACCGCCGCATCCACGAAGCTTTTGGCGATTTGGTGCCAGTAATGGTAAATACTACCAGCATGGAAGAGTGTGTGCGCATGGCACATCACCTGGCAGTAAAAGGCGATGTGGTGTTGTTGTCGCCTGCTTGCGCCAGTTTCGACCTGTTTGACAATTATGAAGACCGTGGCCGTCAATTTAAAAAATACGTAAAGGCACTCTGATGAGCAGTTTGCTGCAACATATCCACTTGCGGGGCGACCGCACCATTTGGCTGATTGTGGGCATATTGACCCTCTTTTCGCTCTTGGTGGTGTATTCGTCGACCGGCACCCTGGCTTACAAGGCGCAGGGCGGGAATACCGAGTATTTCCTCATCAAACACGGGGCTTTGGCCGTTGCCGGTTTGTTGATGATGTACTTCGTGCACCACCTGCCTTCGCGTTACTTTAGCCGTTTGTCGCAGGTGGGTTTGTGGCTCAGCATCCCGCTTTTGCTTTATACTTTGGTGAAGGGTACCAGTTTGAACGAAGCCAGCCGCTGGATTACCATCCCCATCATCAACCAAACCTTCCAAAGTTCCGATTTGGCCAAGTTGGCCCTCACCATGTACCTGGCCCGCACCCTGGCGCGCAAGCAAGATGCCATCAAAAGCTGGAAAGAGGCCTTTTTGCCGGTGATTTTGCCTGTGGGACTGGTGTGCATGCTCATTGCGCCCGCCAACCTGAGCACCGCCATGTTGGTGTTTGCCACCAGTTTGATGGTGATGTTCATTGGCCGCATCAGCGTGCGTCAAATCATGTTGCTGCTGCTGGTGGGGGGCTTAACCCTCAGCACTTTTGTATTTGTGAGCTACCAGGCAGGCTGGTTCCGTGCCAAAACCTGGGTGAGCAGGGTCGAAAACTTTATCTCTTCTGAACAGCAAGAAGAAGCCTTCCAAACCCAGCAAGCCAAAATTGCCATTGCTACCGGCGGGGTGGTAGGCAAAGGTCCGGGCAAAAGCACCCAGCGCAACTTCTTGCCGCACCCTTACAGCGACTTCATTTTCGCTACCATCATCGAAGAATACGGCATAGTGGGTGGTGCTTTTGTGATGCTCATGTATTTGGGGCTGTTGTACCGGGTTACCCGCATTGTGATAAAAGCGCCCCAGGCTTTTGGTGCCCTGCTGGCCATGGGCTTGTGCCTCATGCTGGTAATGCAGGCCATGGTGAACATGGCGGTAGCGGTGAATTTGTTTCCGGTAACCGGACAAACCCTGCCGCTGGTGAGCATGGGCGGTACCTCCATCATTTTTACCAGCATTGCATTCGGCATCATCCTCAGTGTGAGCCGCGAAATTGAACAAGAAGAAAACGGCAATCAACCTTTAAACGAAGCAGCCATTGCAGCCTAAGCACACATACAAATTCATCGTAAGCGGTGGTGGTACGGGGGGACACATCTTCCCGGCCATCAGCATTGCGCGTGCGTTAGAAGCTGCGGTGCCCGGCTGTGAATTGTTGTTTGTGGGCGCCAAGGGCCGCATGGAAATGGAGCGCGTGCCAGCTGCGGGTTACCGCATTGTGGGTTTACCCATTACGGGCATACAGCGGTCGTTGAGTGCGCAAAATTTGCTCTTTCCTTTCCGCTTGCTCAAAAGTTTGTGGCAGGCATCGCGCATTGTGAGCGGTTTTGGTCCCGATGCCGTAGTAGGCGTTGGCGGTTATGCCAGCGGTCCCTTGCTGTTTGCTGCCCAGCTCAAGGGAATTCCCACCTTCATTCAAGAACAAAACGCCTATGCCGGACTCACCAACAAATGGTTGGCTGGTCGGGTGCGCAAAGCTTATGTGGCTTACGAGGGCATGGAAAAATATTTCCCGGCCGACCGGGTGGTGCTGACGGGCAATCCCATCCGCACCGATCTTTTTGCACTTGAACACCAATCGGCTGCCAGCCTGCAGCACTTCGGTTTGTTACCCAACAGGCCGGTGCTGCTGGTCATTGGCGGCAGTTTGGGTGCCCGCACGCTCAACGAATCGGTACATGCCGGTTTAGCTGCGCTGGTGGAAGCGGGTGTGCAGCTTATTTGGCAAACCGGCAAAGCCTATGCTGGCAAAGCCGCTGCGGCGGTGGCGCCTTACCAAGGAAAGGGCATTTTCACCGCGCCTTTCATCGACCGCATGGACTTGGCCTTCGGTGCTGCCAACCTCATTGTATCGCGCGCGGGTGCTGGCACCATCAGCGAATTGGCGGTGGTTGGCAAACCCGTGATTTTGGTGCCTTCGCCGCATGTGGCCGAAGACCACCAAACCAAAAATGCCAAGGCCCTAGCCCAGCGCAATGCCGCCATCCTTATCCCCGATGATGCCGCCCGCGAAGAGCTCATAGGCGCTGCCATGCGTTTGCTGAAGGATGTGGATGGCTGCAACCGTTTGTCGGCCCAACTCAAGCAATTCGACCGCCGCAATGCCGCTGCCGAAATTGCTGCCGACATTTTGAACGAAATAGCGAAAGGGGGTCAGGCATGATAGCTTCGCGTTTCGATCGTTTTTACTTCATTGGCATAGGCGGCATCGGCATGAGTGCCATTGCCCGGCTGTTGCTGCAACGCGGGTTCACGGTGGCGGGTTACGACAAAACCCCATCGGAACTCACCGACGCCTTGACTGCCGAAGGTGCGCAGATTTCGTTTGCCGATGAGGTAAGCAGCATTCCTGCCGATTGCACCGACCCAGCCCGTACCTTGGTCATTGTAACGCCTGCGGTGCCTGTCCAAAACGCCATCCCGCAGTGGTTTGCCGCACAAGGTTTTGAGCAGGTGAAGCGCGCCAAGGCCTTGGGCATGATCACCGCCGACGGCATTTGTTTGGCCGTTGCCGGCACCCACGGCAAAACCACCACCACCACCTTACTGGCGCATTTGCTCATGGAGGCGGGTTACCCATTCACCGCTTTGCTGGGTGGGGTAAGTGCCAACTACCAAAGCAATTTGCTGCAAACGGGTACCAATTACTTTGTAACCGAGGCCGACGAGTTCGATCGTTCGTTTTTGCAGCTGCGGCCGGCCCATGCCGCCATCACCAGCATGGATGCCGACCATTTAGACATTTACGGAACCGAAGCGCAGATGCATGCGGCCTATGCCGAATTTGCCGCGCTTTGCAGCCATACCCTGGTGTACCATGCCGGTTTGCCATTGCCGCTGCATGGCACCGCCAGGGCCATCACTTACGGAGCAGGGGGGGCGGTACAAGCCCAAAACATCCGCGTAGAGAACGGCGAATTTGTGTTCGACTACGCCGGTGCGCAAACCATTGCCAACATTCACTGCGGCATGCCCGGTTTGCACAACATCGAAAACGCTTTGGCTGCCATCACCCTGGCCTTGCAGGTGGGGGTTGATGCAGCCGTTATTCGCCGCGCCATGGCTTCTTTCCGCGGGGTGAAGCGCCGTTTTGAGCGCATTTACAACGGAGACGGCAAGGTATTCATCGATGATTACGCCCACCATCCCACCGAAATCAATGCTTTGGTGGCCTCGGTACGCCGCATGTATCCCGGCAAAAAGGTGCTGGGCGTGTTCCAACCGCATTTGTTTAGCCGCACGCGCGACTTCCTTGCCGGTTTTGCCGAAAGCCTCGGTGCTTTAGACGAATGCCTGCTGCTCGACATCTATCCCGCCCGCGAACTGCCCATCGCAGGCATCAGTTCGGCCGTATTGCAAGCCAAAATTGGGGATCATTGCCGTCTATTGGCCAAAAGCGAATTGGTGGATGCCGTGCTGCAAGCCGATTGGGATGTGCTGCTCACCATTGGTGCCGGCGACATCGACCGTTTGGTGCAGCCCTTGGCCGAAGCACTGCAAAACAGGGAGGTGAAGCCATGAAGCTGCTTAAAAAAATAGGCATTGTGTTGGCCCATGTGCTGGTGGTAGCCGGACTTTTTGTGGCCTTCGGCTTTATTCGCCAGGAGCGCGATGGGGCAGTGGTGAAAGACCTCGACCTGCGGGTTGACCACAAGGGCGGCAGTTATTTCATCGACCGCAGCGGTGTGCTGCAGCAATTGCAACGTGCGGGCTTCAAGCGCCTCGAAGGCATGCGGCTCGACAGCCTCAACCTGCTGGCCATTGAAAAAGCCATCGCCAAAAATCCCTATGTGGCCACAGCCGAGGCCTACATCGATATGCAGGGGCACCTGAGCATCAGGGTTACCCAGCGCGAGCCGGTGTTGCGCATCATCAACCGTTACATGGAGGGTTTTTATGTAGATGCTGATGGCCGCACCATGCCTTCGAGCAGCAATTACGCCGCTCCGGTGATGGTGGCCAGTGGCAACATTGGCGACAGGCCGGCTCCCGGTGATACCCTCCGTAGTGAGGCCGCCAAACAGGTCTTTGTGCTCAACGAATACCTGCGCAACAACGAGTTGTACAACGCCCTTTTTGTACAGGTCTATGTGAATGCCGAGGGCGAGCTCGAACTCGTGCCCCGCGTGGGCAACCACACCGTATTGGTGGGCGATCCCAGCGATATGGACGAAAAAATGGAAAAACTATTGGCCTTGTACCGCACCGCCCTCGACAAAGAAGGCTGGGAGCAATACCGGCAGATAAACGTAAAATTTAAGGATCAGGTGATATGCAAAAGGTAAGCAAGCCCGAAATCAAGTCGGAGATCATAGTAGGTCTCGACATCGGAACAACAAAAATCTGCGCCATTGTGGGTGCCCGCAACGAGTACGGCAAAATGGAAGTGCTGGGCATGGGCAAGGCCGAGTCGCTGGGCGTTACCCGGGGTGTGGTTAGCAACATCGAAAAAACGGTGGAAGCCATCCGCAAGGCCATCAAGGAAGCCGAAGATGAGTCGGGCATCGACATCCGCGTGGTGAACGTGGGCATTGCCGGACAGCACATCCAAAGCCAGCAGCACCGCAACATGATCACGCGCCAGAGCATGGACGATGAAATTTCGCAAGCCGACATCGACAAGCTGGTAGACATGATGCACCGCATTCCCCAGCAGCCCGGTTACGACATCATCCACGTGCTGCCGCAGGAGTTCATTGTCGACAATGAGGTGGGCATCAAAGACCCCATTGGCATGAGCGGCATCCGTTTGGAGGCCAATTTCCACATCATCACCGGTCACGTGACGGCTGCCAACAACCTCTACAAATGCGTGCGCAAGGCCGGTTTAGAGGTCGACGAGCTCATCCTCGAGCCCCTGGCTTCGTCGGATGCCGTACTGAGTGAAGAAGAGAAGGAAGCCGGTGTGGTACTGGTCGACATTGGTGGCGGCACCACCGACATCGCCATTTTCCAAGACGGCATCATTCGCCACACGGCCGTGATACCCTTTGGTGGCAACATCATCACCGAAGACATCAAGGAGGGTTGCACCGTCTTGCGGCAGCAGGCCGAATTGCTCAAAATCCGCTTTGGTTCGGCCCTGGCCAGCGAAACCAGCGACAACGAAATTGTATCGATTCCCGGTTTGCGTGGCCGCGAGCCCAAGGAAATTTCGGTACGCAACCTGGCCAACATCATCCAGGCGCGCATCGAAGAGATCATTGAGCTGGTGCATTACGAAATCAAGGCATCGGGTTACGAGAAAAAGCTCATTGCCGGCATCGTACTCACGGGCGGTGGTGCGCAGCTCAAAAACCTGCGGCCGCTGGTAGAATACCTCACCGGCATGGATGTGCGTATTGGCACCCCCAACGAACATTTGGCACGTGGCGACAACGACATCAAGAGTCCGATGTACGCCACCGGCATTGGTTTGGTGCTCAAGGGCCTCAACCGCCAGCAGCGCAAGGCAGCCGCCGAATCGGCCAAGGGCAAGGGCAAGGCCAAAGATGGTCGACCCGATGCCGGCAAACGCAGCGGTGGCGGTTTCCTCGACCGCATCATTCAAATGGGCAAGGAGTGGATCGAAGACCCCGAGCTCAAAGACAGCAAAGATTTTAAATAACCTCTGGAACAAGAATATCAAATCGTCACGGATATGACTACGCTAAACAACAACCTCGTTTTTGACTTGCCAAAAGCACGCCCCAACATCATCAAGGTGATTGGTGTGGGTGGCGCCGGCGGCAATGCCGTCAACCACATGTACACCTTGGGCATCAAGGATGTAGATTTTTTGGTGACCAACACCGACTACCAGGCGCTCGAAAAAAGCGCTGTACCGCACCGCATTCAACTGGGCCCATCGCTCACCGAAGGCAGGGGCGCCGGCAACCAGCCTGAAATTGGCCGCAATGCTGCCATTGAAAACATTGAAGACGTAAAAGCGCACCTCGGCACCGACACCCGCATGGTGTTTGTAACCGCCGGCATGGGTGGAGGCACCGGCACCGGTGCGGCCCCTGTGATTGCGCAGGCTTGCCGCGAAATGGGCATCCTCACCGTGGGCATCGTTACCCTGCCCTTCAATTTCGAAGGCCGCAAGCGCCGCGAACAAGCCGAGCGTGGTTTGGATGAGATGCGCCAGCATTGCGACACCACCTTGGTAATCAGCAACGATAAAGTACGCGAGATTTACGGCAACCTCGCCTTCGACAAAGCCTTTGCCCGTGCCGACGATGTGTTGGCCACTGCGGCCAAGGGCATTGCCGAAATCATTACGGTGGAAGGTTATGTAAACGTGGACTTTGCCGACGTGAAAAACGTGCTCGAAGCCAGTGGCAAAGCCGTGATGGGCAGTGCCGTAGCCGAAGGCGAAGGCCGCGCCCTGCGTGCCGTAGAAGAAGCTTTGGCATCACCGCTGTTGAGCGACAACGACATCACCGGTGCCCGCAGCATCTTGCTCAACATCAGTTCGGGAGCCGAGCAAATCACCCTTGACGAAATTGGCGAAATCAACGACTACGTACAAGACATTGCCGGTGGCGATACCGACATCATTTGGGGTAATTGCACCGACGAATCGCTCGAAAACGGCATCCGCGTCACTGTAATTGCCACCGGTTTTGCAGGTGGACAACAATTGGGTCGCAAGGTGATGCATTTGGGCGACGAAAAGCCCGCCGCTGCTCCTGCCGTTGCGCCCGCTCCCAAGCCTGTAAACACCGTTCGCGATGGCCGCGAGCTCACCATCCACACCCTCGATACCCAGGCTGCTGCGCCTGCTGCACCGGCACCCGCCGAGCCAGCCGCTCCTGCCCAGCCCGAGTTGTTTGAGATGGAATTGAAGGTGAAAGGCGAAGCCCCTGCACCCGTTCCCCAGCCCGAGCCTGTGAACGAACCCAAGGTGGTGAAATCGTTGTACGAAAATTTCGAAGACCCTGCCAACATCAGCACCATCGATGTGGCCGAAAATACCGTTGCCGAAGCCGAGCCACGCAGTTTCAACGATATGTTGTCGAAGTCGCTGCAGCGCATCCAAACCCTCCGTGGCATGAACACCGTGCGCCGGGTAGATGCCAATGAGTTGGAGAGCCTCGAAAAGCAGCCCGCCTACATGCGCCGCGGCGTCGACCTCGATCCGGTTGCCCACAGCAGCGAGCCCACCGTGAGCCGCTACACCCTCAGCAACCAGCAGGGCGACGAAAACAAGCGCCCCGAAATACGCCCCAACAACTCCTTCCTCCACGACAACGTGGACTAAGCGAGCTTTTACTATCCTGACGATGAAGCCCTGGCCTGCAAAAAGCCGGGGCTTTTTGTATTCAAAATTCAACATTCAAGATGCAAAAGGGGCTGCTGCTGCGATGCAACCGAAGACGCATGTCGAAACAGCCCTGCCGGTGCCGAAGCTGGGTGGCACCAAAGGTTTCCTCCAGCCATGTAGGAGCGCCCTGTGGAGCGCTACAAGTGACCAACGCCGTAGGTAATGTAGGTTCAAAATGCTCGGTGCATCAGAAAGGTCCACACACCTACGCTTTGGCGCAGCCAAATGACACATGTCAATTCCATTCACCTTTGCCAATGCTCTTTTAACCCTACCAAAAGCCTCTTGGATCTTTTAGCTGCATGGCAAATGCTGGACTGAACGACCAATTTATCGGCCCTTATTCGCTCTCTTCCTCTTCCGTAGGGCCAGCTTGTCCGCCGTATAGAATCGATAAAATGGCGCCCTTGTCTAAATAAGCGCCGCTGGTGCGGTTGCTCAAGCCAATGATGGTGGTATGGTCGTCGGGCAGGTGTA
>ERZ1066127.303-NODE-303-length-29220-cov-16.922338_pt1 | contig 29220 bp, 19 predicted proteins | sample MGYA00382774_ERZ1066127 | MGnify/ENA primary metagenome ERZ1066127 (study PRJEB33369, sample SAMEA5778357) | biofilm metagenome | biome: Industrial cooling water; feature: Water cooling tower basin; material: Biofilm | place: United Arab Emirates | collected...
TATGGTCTTCAACTTTCAAAGAACTTTTTTTGTGAAAATGTGTACGGTAGTGAACCAAAACGTTATTAATGACTACGCAAAAAAAGGTTGGCGATTGGTGCAAATTTTTGCTCCGAGTGTTGGGGCGTATGGTGCATCACGGTATTATGAGGTTGTGTTAGAGCGCAGACTATCGTCAGACAAGCAATCATAAAACGCTGTACAAAGAGTAACAAGTGACTTCTTGGCAAATTATCTGACAGCAGCTTATCTGACGGCAGCCGTACCACAAAAATGATGACCAAAACGGTTTGGACAAGGATATATCAAAAATTTGTCATCTGTAACTCTGAAATTATTCTACATTTTTCATCTTTCATCACCACCCAGCTATGGCTAAAGAAAACATGGATGTTTTAGACGAAGTCGTTTCGAGCGAGTATAAATACGGCTTTGTAACGGATATTGAACAGGAAATTGCTCCGCAAGGTTTGAATGAAGACGTTGTGCGCATGATTTCGGCAAAGAAAAATGAGCCTGAGTGGATGCTTGAGTGGCGTTTGAAGGCATACCGCCATTGGCTAACGATGAAAGAACCTCAGTGGCAAAACGTTCAATTCCCGCAGATTGATTACCAAGCTGTCAGCTATTACGCGGCTCCCAAGCAAACCGTTAAGCCGCAAAGCCTTGATGATATTGACCCCGAACTTCGGCGTACACTTGACAAACTCGGCATCTCGCTCAAAGAACAAGAGCGTATTACGGGTGTTCACGACGGTCTTACAGGCGGAGTCGCCGTAGATTTCGTTATGGACAGCGTTTCTGTTGCTACATCGTTCAAAGAGAAACTTGCGTCATTGGGTATTATTTTTTGTTCAATGAGTGAGGCGATTCAAGAGCATCCCGACTTAGTAAAGCAATATATTGGTTCGGTCGTTCCGCAGGGCGATAATTACTTTGCTGCCCTGAATTCTGCTGTCTTTTCCGACGGCTCATTTTGCTACATTCCCAAAGGCGTACGCTGTCCGATGGAACTATCTACTTATTTTCGCATCAATGCGGAAAATACGGGGCAATTTGAGCGCACATTGATTGTTGCTGATGAAGGAAGCTATGTCAGTTATCTGGAAGGTTGTACTGCCCCTATGCGTGATGAAAATCAGCTCCATGCGGCTGTGGTAGAACTCATTGCTCTGGACAACGCAGAAATTAAGTATTCAACAGTACAAAATTGGTATCCGGGTGATAAAGACGGTAAAGGTGGTATCTATAATTTTGTTACGAAACGTGGAACTGCGTATAAAAACGCTAAAATCTCGTGGACACAAGTGGAAACGGGTTCTTCTATTACGTGGAAATATCCAAGCGTGGTATTGAAAGGTGATAATGCGGTTGGAGAGTTTTACTCCGTTGCTGTGACGAACAATATGCAGCAAGCTGATACAGGAACAAAGATGATTCATATTGGTAAGAACACTAAAAGCCGCATTGTTTCTAAGGGTATTTCTGCGGGGAAGAGTCAAAACAGCTATCGTGGGCAGGTGCGTGTGGGTAAAACAGCACAGAATGCCCGTAATTTCTCGCAATGCGATTCTCTTTTAATAGGCGACAAATGCGGAGCACACACTTTCCCCTATATTGATGTAGAAAATCCGACAGGCACAGTTGAACATGAAGCAACAACCTCAAAAATCGGCGAAGACACGCTCTTTTACTTCAATCAGCGCGGTATTGATACCGAGCAGGCTGTTTCGATGATTGTTAATGGTTACGCAAAAGAAGTAATGAATCAACTGCCGATGGAATTTGCCGTTGAGGCTCAAAAGTTGCTTGCTATCTCGTTGGAAGGTAGCGTAGGGTAAAGTACACGTCTCAAAGACTTTTTCGTCGTTACCGTTTATTATTGAAGGCAGAATGTCTAGAATGTAGAATGAGAAATTAAAAAGAGACTATGCAAGAAATTGTTCTTGGAAATCGTAAACTGAATGCCGGTGAAAAACTTGGCGTGGCAATAGGCGGGGCATCACTAATATTGTATGTTACCCGATTTGATATTTCAACACTTTGGCTTGTCGGCGTTGGTATCTATTCAACCGTAGTGTTGTTATTGCTCCTGCGTGGACAGAGATTTGTTATTCTCAATGCTGAAGGTATTGACTACAAGCCGACAATTTTTGGTCAAGCTACATGGTATGAATGGGCAAATATTGTGAAGGTTATTGCTAATTCAACCGAAGTGGCGTTACACTTCAAAAATGGCTCAGTAGTTGAATTTAAGGTCAGCGAATCAAAATGGTTTAATTTCCGAAAATTTCGCACAAGTGTTGAGCGATTTGCGCGCCTTCATAACATCCATATTTTTATCCACGTTGTAGAAGTCGCCGGAGACCCACCGGATATAAAGCGGTTGACTGAATAGTTCTATTGAGTTTGTTTGTCCTTGAAAAAATTATTACCATTTCTCCACATTTTTTGGAATAGATTTAACAATGCTCACCATCACTAATTTGCAAGCCTCCGTCGAAGGCAAAGAGATTCTGAAAGGTATTAACCTCACCATAGGCAAAGGCGAAATTCACGCGATTATGGGTCCGAATGGTTCCGGTAAAAGTACGCTGGCATCAGTGCTTGCAGGACGTGAAGATTACGAAATTACCGGCGGTTCGGTTGATTTCGACGGCAAAGACCTTCTCGAAATGGCTCCCGAAGAACGCGCCCGCGAAGGTGTTTTCTTGGCGTTTCAATATCCGGTTGAAGTGCCGGGCGTAAGCAATACAAACTTTCTCAAAGCAGCCGTAAACGAAATACGCAAACATCGTGGTTTGGAGCCGATGGAACCGAAAGCATTCCTAAATATGATGCGTGAAAAAATGGCGCTCGTAGAAATGGACCAAGTAATGGTGAGCCGCTCCGTCAATGAAGGCTTTTCTGGTGGTGAGAAAAAACGCAATGAAATTTTCCAAATGGCAATGCTTGAGCCGAAACTCTCTATATTGGACGAAACCGATTCCGGCTTAGACATAGACGCGCTCAAAATTGTTGCCGGCGGTGTAAATAAACTCCGCTCGAAAGAAACTTCTACAATCGTCATCACGCACTATCAGCGTTTGCTGGATTACATCGTTCCCGATTTTGTTCACGTTCTTTACAAAGGGCGTATTGTCAAGTCCGGCGGTAAAGAACTCGCATTGGAACTTGAAGAAAAAGGGTATGATTGGGTGAAAGAATTGGCGCTTGAGGAGGCAGTTGTATGAGTGAAGTAATGACGTTACAAGATAAACTCGTTAAAGAATTTTCTCTCCTCGAAAGCTCCCTTAACGGGCAAGCGCAATCGCCTGTTCATGCTGTTCGTAAACAAGCACTGAAGCGCTTTGCAGAACTCGGTTTCCCGACAATTCGCCACGAAGAATGGAAATATACCAATCTTATGCCTGTTGTAAAGCAGGATTACGCACTCACACTGCAAGCCGCATCCAATCTCACAAAAGCGGATATTGAGCCGTTCTTATTGCCAGATGTGGAAGCAAATGTACTGGTGTTCGTCAATGGCTCGTATTCTGTGGCTCTTTCGACGATTATTTCCGAAAAAGGTGTAGAAGTAATGCCGCTTTCGGAGGCGTTCAAGAAGAAAACCGCCACAGTTGAAAAGCACTTTGCCCAATATGCAGATTGGCAAAATGACGCAATGCTGGCGCTGAACACCGCTTTCTCACTCAATGGAGCATATATCGAAGTTGCAAAAGGCGCGGTTATTGAAGAACCGTTCCACCTCGTGTTTGTGAATGATTCTCGCCAGAGCAGTACCTTTGCTCCTGCACGAAATCTCATTATTTTAGGTGCAAATGCAGAGGCGACCGTCGTAGAAAGCGCACATACACTTGTTTCCGGCGAAAATGTTGGTTTTACGAACCTCGTCAGCGAAATTGTTCTTGCTGATAATGCACGTCTGAATCACTACAAAGTCCAAAACGACGTGGAGCAATCACACTTCGTCGGAGCTATTCACGCGCATCAAGAAGCCACAAGTGTCTTGAATACTGTTGTGGTAACGCTTTCCGGCGGTGTTGTGCGGAATAATCTTAGTGCAGTTCTTGCCGGCAAAGCGGCAGATACGCACTTCTACGGTTTGTATTTGGTAAATGGTCAAACGTTAGTGGATAATCATACACTTGCTGACCACGCCGTAGCGCACTGCACCAGTAATGAACTGTACAAGGGCATCATGGACGATAAAGCAACGGGCGTTTTCAACGGAAAAATTATGGTTCGTCCTGATGCACAAAAAACGTTGGCGTATCAGTCGAATCGTAATATCTTGCTTTCGCCGACTGCCGTTGTTCACACAAAACCACAATTGGAAATTTTCGCCGATGATGTGAAGTGTAGTCATGGTTGTACGTCGGGGCAACTCGACGACGAATCGCTCTTTTATCTTCGCGCACGAGGTCTGGACAAAGAGCAAGCCAGAGCGCTTCTGCTCTACGCTTTTGCCGGAGAAATTACCGAAAAAATAGAATTGGAACCGCTCAGAGAGCGCTTAGAATCTATCATTGCAGAACGTTTGCATCAGGAATTTGTCTAAATACGCCAACTCTGCACACACGTTGATAAACGCTCTGAGGCTTCATTTCAAGCAGCAGAGCGTTTTGTTGTTTATATTTCCTTACTATTTTACGTTAATAACCATGCGCTTTTCCGCACTCCTTCTCGCCTTGATGCTTCTATCTTTGGAGAATATCACTGCTCAAACAACAACGAAAACGTACACCGACCGACCGTCACTGCACGGCATGATGTTTTTCGGCGGCGTGAAATCGCCAAGTGTCTATGCGTCGCATTTGCCGATGTTCCACACGCCGCATAACTATCAGGTGATTTTGGAATTAGAGATTTCTGACGAAGCCCGCGCTGCGTACCAAAAAAGTCTCAAAGCTAATCCCAAACAAACCGTTTATACGCTTGTGCCGGAAGTATTCGTTTTACCGGAAATGCTGGACAATCCTCGCTCCTTCAAAGCAGAAATCTACGCAGGGCATTTTGAGCGAGGCGGGAAGCCGATTACAGGCAAGTTACCCGTGAGCATTAAGCGCATTGTCTATCGTCAAAAATTTGATTCTGCGGCAAATCGCTCCGAAAGCGCATCCTATCTTGTGTTTGGCGATACAAAGGCGCAATTTGCTGCGCATTATATTACGGCAAAGCCGGATTTTGACCAGATTTGTACATTGAGTAATTTGCCTTTGAGCAGTGATGCTCTTAAAGCAAGTAACTATCAGCTTTGTACGTCGGAAGTGAAAAACAGACCTGTCAAACAAGAAAAGTTCTTTGGTAAAAATTCCGTTAATGCGGGAAAAATGCTCTTGAATGTTGATAAAACCTTGTATCTTGAGTTTAACGATTTACAGTAGCAATTAACTTGTTCTAACCCTTCCTTACAAAGGTGTTTCGATGAAACGAGTATATTTCTTATATGTACAGCCTGTTGCTGTTATTGCTTTTATATATGTGCTGCTTTCTGCTTCAAACCTCATTGCACAAATCATACTCCCGGGAACGGCTAGTATTGGTGGCTATGTGGCAGGGCGTGGCGGATGGAATTCGTCGATGACAGCTTTATCGAGAGGAAATTTTGCGTTTGCGACATTGCCTGATGCTGGAATTGAACTGTCCTACACGATAAGTCCAGCCAAAGATGCACTGGCAGTGCTGGATATTGGTATGATGACGGCAGTAGCGAAAAGTAATTCGGTGAACCCATTTACGGGGCAATACACAAATGAATTTGTTATGACGGCAAATACCCTCTGTCTGTCTGCTTCGGCAGGGCTTCGGTTTCTGAAATTTCTGAATTTTTTACCGGAGCTTGGATTATTTATTCGTGGGAATTTGCCGTTGCGTATGGTTTATGACGCAAGTGTCGATGTATTTGAAAGTAATGGTAGTGCACAACCAAGCAATGGTGTAATTATTGCATACACATTGCCGCAAACGCGCTTGCTACAGTTCTTCGAGCTTGGAACAGAATTGGGGATTGTTACGTTTGTTCTTGGCGAGGGCAAACTTTCTTTCTACGGGCAAGCGAGTATGGCACTGTCACAGATGGTACGGATGGTACCTCTGACACAAATTCCTGATAATTTCAATATTGTTGGCAAAGACCCGCTTGCAGGTTACCGGACACTCAATGTGCAGCCAATCTCTGTTGCCCTTGGAATGAGATATATGTTCGACATCATTGGGAAGTAACAGGTTTTTTAATCGAAAACCGAGGCGTGAAGCTGTTCTAACGATCTGTTGTCTTGGTTATGTAAATTTTCATCACACTGTTTCTCCTCTCAATATCATGGATATAATGAGGAAAAGCACCAAATGACACCTTTTCTCACTCTTGCAGAAATTTTATGAATGCCGCATCAACACTTGATTTCGACGTACAAACGCTGAGGGCGGATTTCCCTATTTTATCCGAAAAAGTACACGGGAAGCCGCTTGCATACTTGGATAACGGCAATACCTCGCAAAAGCCGCGTCAGGTTATCGAAATGATTGACCGTTATTATCGGGCAATGAACAGCAACGTTCATCGCGGCAATCACTTTCTCAGTCAGCAAGCAACCGCCGCTTTGGAAGCCGCTCGGCGTACCGTTCAGACGTTTATTAATGCGAAAGAAGACCGTGAAATTATCTTTGTTCGCGGTACAACCGAAGCGATAAATCTTGTGGCGTTTTCGTTTGGCGAATACAACATCCGTGAAGGTGATGAAATCATCATTTCGGCTATGGAGCATCATTCTAATATCGTGCCTTGGCAGATGCTCTGTGCAAGGAAGAATGCAATCTTGCGGGTTGTGCCGGTGAACGACGACGGTGAGTTGGAAATGGATGAATACGAAAAATTGCTCACAGATCGCACTAAACTTGTCGCTATCACACATATTTCCAACACGCTCGGCACGATTAACCCCGTCAAACGCATCATTGACCTCGCGCATGAACGCGGCGCAATTGTGCTTGTGGACGGGGCGCAATCTGTTCCGCATTTGGCAGTAGATGTGCAGGCTCTGGATGCTGATTTCTATACCTTTTCGGGACATAAAGTCTTTGCTCCGACGGGAATCGGTGTTTTGTATGGCAAAGCCGCATTGCTCGAAGCAATGCCGCCCTATCACGGCGGCGGTGCTATGATTAGCTCCGTAACATTCGAGAAGACGACGTACAACGAAATACCGTTCAAATTTGAAGCCGGAACGCCCCACGTGGAAGGCATCATCGGGCTTGGTGCGGCATTGGAGTATGTGCAGTCTATCGGCTTAGAGGCAATCGGTGAATACGAACACGATTTGCTGGGGTATGCTACTGAAGCGCTTGAAACCTTGGGTGGAGTGCGTATTATCGGCACAGCACGCGAGAAAGCAAGCGTGATTTCGTTCATGCTTTCCGGCGCAAGCGGCGAGATTCATCCGCACGATGTGGGAACAATTCTCGATAACGAGGGCGTTGCTATTCGCACGGGGCATCATTGTACACAGCCGCTGATGAAGCGTTTCGGCGTTCCGGCAACGTGCCGCGCATCGTTTGCGTTTTACAATACCCGCGAGGAGATTGACACGATGATTTGTGCGCTGAGGAAAGTGCAGAAGATGTTTGCGTAGTGTGCGGAAGTCCGTATTTTGCATTGCCTTTCCATCACAATCTGCTTATCATCATTTCTGCTCTTGTTATGAAATTACCTATCGTTCTCGAAGATGGTGAAGACGGCTGGATAGTTGTTTCTTGCCCAAGTATTCCCGGCTGCATCAGCCAAGGACGCTCACGCGAAGAAGCACTTGTCAATATCCGTGAGGCTATAGAACTCATGCTCGAAACTGCCGAAGAGCAAGGCTGGGACAAGCCGCTCCCACTGCTTGAGGTAACGAAGTTAAAAATGAACTAATCTGCGATTACGATTTTTTTTACCAACAATGCGCATTATTACGACATCTATTCTGCTCCTTTTCTCTGTATTTTGCTTACATTCTCAACCAACGACTCCCAAAGGTCATCTCGTCATCATCGGCGGTGGACCGCGCCCGGAAGCCATTATGAAAAAAATCATCGCGCTGGCGGGCGGTGAGAAGGCACGAATACTCATTATACCGATGGCAAGCTCCGAAATGCTCGAAACGGCGAAAGCCCAGCGCGAGCAATTCCTGAAATTCGGCGCACCGAATGTGGATTTTGTGATTTGTGATTCTGCCAGTGCTGACGCGGACTCCAACCTTGCAAAAATCAACGCTGCTACGGGCGTATTTTTCTCCGGCGGCGACCAAAATAAACTCGTGAAAGCACTACGCGGAACGAAGTTTTTGCAGGCAGTATGGAAGGTCTATGAAAAAGGTGGCGTTCTCTCAGGAACAAGTGCCGGAGCGGCTGTGCAAAGTAAAATGATGCTTACAGGCAATGAACTCGTGAGTAAAGACACCGCGAATTCTTATGGGGCAGTACGCAAAGGAAATATCGAAACGGCAGAAGGTTTCGGTTTTGTGCGTTCGGTGATTATTGACCAGCATTTTGTCAAGCGCAAACGCCAGAATCGCCTTTTGACGCTGGTTTTGGAGCATCCTGAATTGGTCGGTGTGGGAATTGACGAAGCAACGTGCATTATTGTCAAGCCGAATAACACCTTTGAAGTCTTGGGCGACGCAACAGTGCAAGTTTTCGACGCTCGTAATGCCAAGAATATCCGTACCGATGCGAATGGGAATCTTGCGGGCAATGACATTCGCTTGCATATTCTTCCCAGTGGCGCGACCTACGCCATGCCAACTCTCAAGAAAGGGCGTTAAACCTCAATGGCACGATTCAAAGTAACGCTCGAATACGAGGGAACACGGTATAGCGGCTGGCAAATGCAGAAAAATGCCCGCACCGTGCAGGGGGATATTATGCAAGCGCTGGAAAAGGTCTTGAAATCACGCGATTTCGAGCTGTACGGCTCCGGTAGGACGGATGCGGGAGTTCATGCGCTTGCACAAGTTGCACACTTGGAAGCTTCGACAATGCTTGCTCCGCAGATACTCCGCATGAAACTGAATGATGAGCTTCCCGCAGACATTAATATTTTGCGAATAGACAAAGCACCGAAGCCTTTTCATGCCAGATATGACGCAGTTTCCAGACAATACCTCTACCAAATTTCCCGCCGTAGAACAGCTTTCGGGAAGCGGTTCGTTTGGTGGATAAAAGATACACTGGATATTGAGCAAATGCGCTCCGCAGCTAATATTTTCAAAGGGCGACGCGATTATCGTTCCTTCACCGCCGACGACCCCGACGAAAAATCTACCACCACCAACATTGACCTTTTTTCCGTCGAAGAAGCCGGAAGCCTTATACTGGTGAGGGTTCGCGGTTCGCACTTCCTGTGGAAGATGGTGCGGCAGATGGTTGGTGTACTTGCAGAAGTCGGTCGCGGAAAGATGTCGTTAGGCGACATACATGAATTTTTCGAGGACGCAAGCGGCATTCCTGCGACGTTGACCGCACCACCGAGCGGTTTGTTTCTAGAGCGTGTATTGTACAAAGGCGATGTTGTGCCGCCTGATACAGAGCCGATGCTGAGGGTGCTTTGAAGCATCACTGAGGTACAGCAGATTCATCACACTACGAAATGGAATTATCATGGAAAACGTTGCTATCGTTGTCGCGTTGCTTTTTGGCGTTACCTTTCTCGCCGTTGTCAGCGAGCGCCTTAAATTCCCGTTTCCGATTGCGTTGGTGATTATCGGCTTGGGAATTAGCCTTATCCCCAATCTCCCACCAATCGCACTTGACCCAAATCTCGTCTTTTTAGTCTTTTTACCACCGCTTCTCTACTCGGCTGCGTGGTACACGAGTTGGCATGAATTCAAAGCCAATGTGCGCCCGATTTCGCTTGCGGCATTTGGATTAGTGTTCTTTACCACTGGTTTAGTTGGCGTTGCGGCGCATTGGTTGATTCCGGGATTAGGCTGGGCAGAGGCTTTTTTGCTGGGAGCGATTGTTTCTCCGCCGGATGCTGTCGCGGCAACCGCCGTAACGCGAGGTTTGGGTCTGCATCCGCGAATGATTGCAATTTTAGAAGGGGAGAGTTTGCTGAATGACGCAAGTGGCTTGATTGCTTACAAATACGCCATAGCTGCGGTGATGACAGGGGCTTTTTCTTTCGTGCAGGCAAGCGGGCAATTTGTTATGGTTGTTGCTGGTGGTGTAGCAATTGGTTTGGCGGTGGGGTACGTCATGTTTGTGATTCACGAGCGATTTATTTGTAATGCCAATGTGGAAACAACGCTGACCGTGCTTACTCCCTATGCCGCATACTTGCTGGCGGAATCCATTCATGTTTCGGGTGTATTGGCTGTGGTTACGTCGGGTTTGTATTTGTCGTTTCGTTCGGCAGATTTTTTTACAACGGCTTCCCGTATTCAAGCGTATGCCGTGTGGGATATGCTCATTTTTGTTCTGAACGGTTTAGTGTTCATTTTGATTGGGTTACAGCTTCCAAGCGCTTTGCAGGGTTTAGAAGCAATTCCATTCGGAACGCTGTTGTGGTATGGTTTAGCGGTGAGTTTGGTTGTTGTGCTGGTCAGGTTTATTTGGGTTGTGCCGGCATCCTTGATTCCACGCGCTTTGAGCAAAAAAATTCGTGAGAAAGAATTTTTTGATACCCGTTATATGGCGGTCTTCGGTTGGGCTGGTATGCGCGGAGTGGTTTCGATGGCGGCAGCTTTGGCGATACCTCTCACGGCTGCCGGAAGTACGCCGTTCCCCAATCGTAATCTGATTATTTTTCTCACGTTTTGTGTGGTTGTTTTTACGCTTGTTGTCTTGGGTTTGACGCTGCCTTGGCTGATTCGCCGTCTGAAATTACCTGCCTATTCGCCGCTCGCGGAAGAATACGATACGCGAATGCAGGTTGTGGGAGGCTCTATTGCTCATATTGAGGATAATTTTGCCCTCGTAAATGATAGCATTTTAGCCCGAATCAAAGACAAATACGAAATTAAATACCGCCGATTACAGCAGACTAATTTGCCTCTCAAGCCCACAAATGCTGACGCTTCCGGGCATGGAGAAGCAGTTCCAACAACACCAACACAGTTGTTTAATGAATTTGTCATGCTGCAAATTGAACTTTTGGAAGTGGAGCGCGAAATAGCGAAAAACCTACGCAAACAAGGTAAAGCGAATGATGAAATTGTGCGAAAAATTGAGCGAGAATTGGATTTGGAAGAAGCTCGACTCAGGATGGATTTGCTGGAAGATTGATGCCAACAGCGTGTTCTTGAAAATCTTTCTACATTTTTCTAGCGCCAGAGCATGAACTTTTGTAACTTTGCGCCGTGTTCGGAATTTCGCTGTGAGTGAAATATCCCCTGTAACCCGCAGAAAATCTTGCTAAGTGGATAAAGATTTTCTCTTCATGTTCGTAATACTCAGCAAGAATTTGTCTCACACTTGTCCCACTTTTTTCACTGGAGTACGCAAATGAGCGCAACGGTTAATGTTTCCATTCCTGATTATGTAAAAAACGAGCGGTTCAAAACATGGCTTCACGAAATGGTTGCCTTGTGCAAGCCCGATAACGTGTACTTCTGCGATGGTTCGGAAGAAGAGTATGCTTCCTTATGCGAACAAATGGTGCAAAGTGGTACATTTAAGCGTTTGAATCCCGAAAAACGCCCTAATAGTTTTCTTGCGCTTTCCGACCCCAGCGACGTTGCCCGTGTGGAAGACCGTACCTTCATTTGCAGTCGCCGTAAAGAGGACGCAGGACCAACGAATAATTGGGTCAATCCGAAAGAAATGCGTACAACGCTCGGAAAACTCTTCGACGGTTGTATGCAGGGGCGTACGATGTACGTTGTGCCATTCAGCATGGGACCGCTTGGCTCACGTATTGCTCAAATTGGTATTGAGCTTTCCGATTCGCCATATGTGGTGGTGAATATGAAAATTATGACACGTATGGGCAAAAAAGTGTGGGATGTGATGGGGCAAGATGGTGAATTTGTGCCGTGTATGCACACCGTTGGCGCACCGCTTCAGCCCGGACAGCAAGATGTTTCCTGGCCCTGTAATAAAGACCAAAAATATATCGTTCATTTTCCTGAAGACCGTGAAATTTGGTCTTACGGCTCCGGCTATGGTGGAAATGCACTCTTGGGCAAAAAATGCTTTGCGCTCCGCATTGCTTCGACGATGGCGCGTGATGAAGGTTGGTTGGCGGAACATATGCTGATTTTGGGCATGGAAGACACCAAAGGCTCAAAAACCTACATTGCAGCAGCCTTCCCAAGTGCTTGTGGCAAGACAAATCTTGCTATGCTTATTCCGCCGCAAGGCTTTGACGGATACAAGGTAACAACCGTCGGGGACGATATTGCATGGATTAAGCCCGGCGATGATGGACGCTTGTACGCGATTAACCCTGAAGCAGGATTTTTCGGTGTTGCGCCGGGAACGTCGTATAAATCGAATCCGAATGCGATGGAATCAATCAAGGCAAACACGATATTTACCAATTGCGCCCTTACGCCTGATGGTGATGTGTGGTGGGAAGATATGACCGACACGCCTCCGCCGGAACTTATTGATTGGCAGGGCGAAAAATGGACACCCGAAATAGCAAAAGAAAAGGGACGCAAAGCCGCGCATCCCAACGCCCGTTTTACCGCGCCTGCTTCGCAATGTCCGGTGATGGATGCAAATTGGGAAAATCCTGATGGAGTACCGATTGCGGCGTTTGTTTTTGGCGGTCGTCGCGCTTCGACCGTGCCGCTTGTCTATCAAGCCGTGAATTGGAATTTTGGTGTGTATCTTGCTGCGACTATCGGTTCGGAAATGACTGCCGCAGCATTTGGCAATATCGGTCAAGTTCGCCGCGACCCCTTTGCAATGCTGCCGTTCTGCGGGTATCACATGGGCGATTATTTTAACCATTGGATGCAAGTCGGTCGTGAATTGCCGAATCCACCGCGTATTTTTGGTGTCAATTGGTTCCGCAAAAACAAGGACGGGAAATTTATGTGGCCCGGTTTCGGCGAGAATATGCGTGTTTTGAAGTGGGTGGTGGACCGCGTTAATGGTCGTGCTGCGGCGAGCGAAAGCCCTTTGGGCTGGATGCCTCGCTACGAGGATTTGCACTGGAAAGGTCTTGAATCTTTCACGCGGGAGCAATTTGACGAACTGATGACCGTGGATAGAGAAGCCTGGAAGCAGGAAGTTCTCTCGCATGAAGAACTTTTTGCGAAACTCTATGACCGTCTGCCGAAAGAATTTATCTGGATGCGGGAACTTATGCAGTCAAGCCTCTGGCGCTCACCGGAGCAGTGGCATTTAGAGCCGGAGCGGGCAGAGTAACGCATTTTTCGGAATGTTCTACGATAACAAAACGTGTAGTATGCACAAATACTGCACGTTTTTTTGTTCACTACCCGTAAAAATCAAAAAAAATTGCTATCTTTGAGCCTCGCTTGTATCAACAAAGCGGGAGCGAAAACTTCAGCGCCGAATGTGCGCGTTGTGCAATCTATTTGTTTGTGAATATTTGTTGATTCTCAATCTTCTTCCGTCTCACCATTTTTTAGAACATTTATGGCTAACCGCACCGAGAATACTCGCGCTCAAAAGATGACATTTTGGGAGCGCATTTATCTTCCCGAAATTGCCAAAGGGCTTGCTGCTACCTTCAAACAAGCATTACAACCCAAGATGACGCGGAACTATCCCGAAGAACGTTTTGAGCCAACGGGTTCGTATCGCGGTCGTCCGGTGTTGGTCTTGGAAGAATCGGGTGAGCGTTGCGTGGCATGTGGTTTGTGTTCGCGCGTGTGTCCGGCACTGGCAATTGAGGTTCAAGCCGGAGAAACGCTCACCCGCGACAAAGAGCGTTATCCCGAAAAATTTGAAATCAATATGCTGCGCTGTATTTTTTGCGGCTTTTGCGAGGAAGTCTGTCCTGAAGAAGCAATTGTGATGAGTAAAGATTACGAAATGGTGTACACCAACCGTGAAGATGCTATTTTGGGTAAAGATAAACTTCTTGTGCCGCTCCCGCAACTTCAGGACAGGCTTGAATACTTGCGTTCGCATCAGTATTATGAGCCCGCGGCTTAACATCGGTCAATTTTTTTGTCCACGGTGAATGCGGATGACGCAGACAGTGTGGCTTGACCGTAATTGTAAGATGTAAGAGATATAGAAGCGCTGTTTAAGCAGACATTTGGAATCCGTTTTATCTGCCCAATCCGCGTTATCTGCGTTCAAAAAATCTCCGTTTTTTTATAGACCGCTTACTTGTTTGCTTCAGCCGTACTTGATTCCTTATTTGTTCTCAATTGTTCGTTCATGCTTACATCCCTTAAAAATGCTCTTTCGCGCCTTTGGCACACGAGCAACGCTAATCACAAACTTTCTCGTTTGCTGGAACTTCAAACCGAAGAATTTCTCCAACGGCACCTTTATCAAAATCCGCGCTACGACTCGCCTAAGCGCTTGAACAGATTTGAGTTCAAAGTCTTTTCGCAAAATGGCGAAGACGGAATTATCGAAGAGATTTTTAACCGTATCGGCACAACGAATAAGTTTTTTGTTGAATTTGGTGTGGGAAACGGTTTAGAGAACAATTCTGCGTATTTGCTGGTGAAAGATTGGAGCGGTTTGTGGTTGGAAGGTGACCATGCGTCGGTAGAATTTATCAAAACCGAATTTGCCCGCGAAATTGCATCAAATCGCCTTCGTGTGCAAGAAACGTTTATTACGGCGGAAAATATCGCGGCACTCTTTCAATCGCACCATGTTCCCCAGGAGCCGGATATGCTTTCGATTGATATTGACGGAAATGATTATCATATCTGGAAAGCGCTGCGGGATTATCGTCCGCGTGTGATTGTGGTGGAATATAACGCTACTTTCCCGCCTTCGCTGGTCTGGATTAAAAAATATAATGCTGCGTGGCAGTGGGATGGTAGTATTGGCTTTGGGGCAAGTTTGAAAGCATTTGAGCGCTTGGGCGCGGAACGTGGCTATTCGTTGGTGGCGTGTAATTTCGTGGGAGCAAATGCGTTTTTTGTGCGGAATGATTTGCTGAGCGATATGTTCCATGCGCCTTTTACAGCGGAAGAGCATTATGAGCCGCATAAAGGCTACATTCAGTATTCAACTGGACACTTGAGGCGAATGCACGAAAAAGAGTAATAGGAAATGATATAGTTTCGGTTTTACCCTTCATTTTTTTATATCCTTTAATTCTCTGATTAAATGCGTGATATTACTCGCTTGACAAAAATTAACATCGGCTGCGGTAATGATATTCGAGAAGATTATGTGAACCTTGACTCTGCTGCCTTACCAGGAGTGGATGTCGTTGCTGACTTAACACAATTTCCTTGGAATCTCTCGTCAGATACCTTTACCCTGATTGAGATGATCAATGTTTTAGAGCATCTGCCCGATACCATCAAAACGATGGAAGAACTCTGGCGTATTTCTCAGGATGGGGCAAAAGTGATAATTCGTGTGCCGTATTGGAATTCGCTTGGTTGGGCAAGTGACCCAACACACGTGAAGCGTTTTTCGCAATTAAGCATGAATTTTTTTGATGAAACTACTAGACAGGGTAAAGAGCGTCCATATTATAGTACGGCGCGGTTTCGGATAGCAGAAATTGGTTATTGGCTGCCTTTGGCTCCGGCGCGAGATAAATACTGGGTAAAAGTTACCCACCCTTTTCCCAAGCGTATTCTTGCTTTTTTCGCACGGTATTTTTGTAATATTATTTGGGTTTTGGAATTTGAGCTTATTGCCATAAAAAATCATCCTCTTCAACATCATTAAGTTAATACTGTGGCTTGTGCTATTTGTCATTCTAGTTCGTTTCATAAACGAGCAAATGTAAAAGGGATTGATTATATTGAATGCTTGAGTTGTAGAATTGTCTATCAATTCCCATTTCCTGAACGCCACCAAATTGAAGAAATCTATAATCAGGATGATAGTCATTATTTTATTAGTGATGTAAAGAATGCGAATTTTGTTCAAGGTGAACTTTGGTTGCGAGAAACAGCACAATTTTTTATTACGAGACTTCAGGAGCATTACACACAGTCTTTAGCTGATGCCTCTGTTTTAGACTTTGGATGTGGAACAGGGATTGTTTTAGATGAAATACAAAAATTAGGGAGTCGCTGTACGGGAGTAGAAATGTCCCCATGGGCTTGTCGCTACGGTCGGGAGCGCTTCGGTTTGACCATGCTGAATGAAGATATACTCAAAGTCCAACTGGAACCTGAGAGTTTTGATGTGATTTTGATGAGTCATGTCATTGAGCATTTGCCAGATCCCGTGACGATCGTTTCTCGGCTAGCACATCTTTTGAAACCCAATGGAGTCTTGATGATTTGTACACCATATAGCGATTCACTTGGTGCAAAACTGTTCGGTAGGCATTGGCTTTATTACTTGCCAAATGAACATTTGCATTTATTTAATGATTCTTCTATGACGAAGGTGATTGAATCAAGTGGTTTACAAGTCAAAACAATTGAGCACTATCTTTGGCGAAAGTGTTCAACTTTGGGTGCTTTAGTGCGTTTGCCTGTGGGAATTATCCGTACAACAATGCAGGGAGCAACGCAATATGTCAGTGCAAAGGATGGAATGATAGCTTTTGCACATAAACTTTGATAATTCATGGAGTATTGATATTTATATTTGAGTGTTTATGCGGTTTCTTGTCATTGCTTTTGTGCTTCTGATACAATTGTGCCGTGTTGATTTTCTTCAAGCACAGCAATCTTGGCGTAAGGTTGGAGATTTGCAATTTGCACGCACTTTGTTTGGTGCTTTGCCCATTTCTGAAAATCGTATTATTGTTATGGGGGGATATGCAGAAAATGGTATCACACGGACATGTGAAATAATAGATTTGTTATCGAATAGTATTAACAGTGCTTCAAGTATGAATGTCGCACGTGCAGAAAGTGTCTTTTTGCTGACAAGAGATTCAAATATTGTTGCTGTTTCAGGATTAAATAACACGAATAACGATGTCACACCAGTGTGTGAAATTTTCAATCGGAGAACTTCAGAGTGGTCTGTTATAGGACGATTACTTGTCGGTCGTCGTCAGCACGTTGCTTGTTTTTTGAACAACGAAGAAATTCTTGTTGTTGGAGGGCGCGATGAAACAATAGCTACGTTGCGGAGTGCAGAGATATTTAATATTCGTACAGGACAAAGCCGAATAATAGCAGACTTTCCAACGCCTCTGAACTTAGGTCAAGCCGGACTTTCTTCGCAGAATAGACCTTGGGTTTTTGCCGGACGTACAGGTGGTGCGAATAGTTCCCGTACACCAACTGTTTACGAATACGATGCACTGTTGGATAGATGGATACCTGTGGGAAATATTATGCAGGGGTTGCAAGCCGCATCATCCCTTAAACTGTGGAATAATCGTTTAATCTTAACGGGAGGTTCTCGTGCAGAAGAGCCATTGGATTATTCCGCTAATGTTTATGTAGAGGATAATGCTCAGTTACGACTTTTAACTCAGATGTTTGCGAGAAGGTCATGGCACGCCACTGTGCAGTGGAATAGGGACAGTGTGATGGTACTTGGTGGATTTGATAATAATAATATTGTGCTTACTTCTTCTGAGTGGATTAATATACAAACTTCGCGAGTTGCTTTTACTCCTGTTATGCTTGCTGGGCACAGCCAATTTGTTGCTCTGGGGATGCCGATTTTTAATGAACAGGGTCAGCAAACCAAAGCCCGGATTGTAGCAATATCTGGAAGAAGCAATACTACATCGGTAACTCCACTGGTTGAAATACTAGAGACGGATATTCGTATTCCACCCCCTCCTCCGCCTCCACCCCCTCCTCCGCCCCCACCGCCACCTTTCCCGGAAATTACTCAAATGGTGGATGGGACAGATGACTGTACGGTATTTCGAGTTATTCTGCGTGCAACATCCGGTACAGTGAGGAATATTGAGCTTGGTGTATCCATGAATATTCGCTTGGAAGTTCGTACGGTACTTCCAGCACAGACTGTTGAAATATTTCTGAGGGTACAAAATCCTGCCCAACCGTCGTCATTGAGTTCTTTGCGTATCACTGATAATTTGAACCGTACAGAGTTTATTCCAGTCGTAGTATCTTTTCCTGATAGGATTAGTGTACTAAGTGTGATAGGGGATGTTTCCCAGCTTTTTGGTGAATCGGCTTCGACATTGACCTGCGCGACGCTGCGTGTGAGAAATTCTTCATCTCGTGAGATTGTGGTACCTATGGTGAATTTTGCGCGTAATATAGAATTTTCATCACCTCTTTCTCAATTCCCTGTTCGTATTCGTGCTAATAGCGAAGCGGTATTAACAGTTTGTTATAACCCATCTATACTTGGTGTACAGCGCGACACACTCAGTATTGCTGATGGATGTAGAGATCTGCGTGTGCCACTTCAAGGGCGAGGAGCAACGGCTGTTTACAACGTTGCGAGCAGATGTGACGTATCGGTACGTCTTCGTACGCTTTTGCCTTCATTATCATCCGGTCAAATCGGCACTATCGCATTCGCGCACACACCATTTCCTCAACCTTTGCAAGGTGATATTGTGAATATTCCCATTGAAATGATGACGATAAAGCATACTACACAGCCTCTAATTTGTACAGTCTATAATGCTTCGGGATTATATATGGGGCGTTTTGAGATTGAAGAATGGTCATCGGAAACATTGCAAACAAGCATAAACAAGTTTACCGGAATAGTGCGCTTAAACGTTCAAGCATTAGTAAATGGTGTTTATCGCTGTGTCTTCACCAACGAAGAAGGTGTGCTTTCATCCGTTCCGATGGTGATTATGCGATAAACGCTTTGCTTCTGGAATTTCACGAGTTATGAAAAAATTCTTGTGTTGAGATAAATAAATTTCGGATATTTAGGGGTGATTTTGGGAGCGATGCTCTACCTTGTTGTTTGTAAACTAAATGCCATTGGTGTCGGTATCGTCTCTATTGCTTTTGAGTTTCTTGGTCAGTTTCATATCTTTTACATCTCTATTTTTCCTATCTATGCGACTTTTTGTAGAATTTCGCCGCAATGGTTTGGTGTACCATGCCTTGTTTGTTGCCGTAATGCTGTGTGCTACACAATCAGTGTTTGCTTCTTCCCCAACATGGAAGCGCTTCGGTGCTTTACAGCAAGCCAGGCACGCTTTTGCCGCTTATCCGATTTCCTCTGCACGTGCTATCGTGATAGGTGGCTACACAGGTGCGGTTGGTGGGGCGTATTCTGGTTCTCCAACGGCAAACTGTGAAATTATTGATGCCGATACGCGAACAATTAGTGTCGGTCCGCCGATGAATGTTGCACGTGCGGAATTTGCTTCCGTACAGATGCCCGATGGTACTATAGTCGTAGTGAGCGGTGTTAGTATTGCCGGAGGTGGCTTGACAAACACTGTTGAAGTCTATAACCCCAATACCCGGATTTGGCGGCGCATAGGCACTGTGCAAATTGCTCGGAGGCAGCACGTCGCCTGTGTTCTGAGTGCTGATGAAGTTTTAGTAGTTGGTGGACGTTTAGCTAATTTGAATAGTGTTGCCGCTTCGGAAATTGTGAATATCCGCACCGGAGAAAGTCGCCGTGTTGCAGATTTTCCTTATCCAATTAATTCCGGTGCTGCCGTGCAATCTTCTGAGGGGAAGCCGCTTGTATTCGGGGGAAGGAGTGGTGGTGGGGACAGTTATAGGACAAGTGCAATCTACGAATATGATAAAGTTTCAAATCGTTGGAATATGTATGGCAATATGAGTGCTGCTGTACAATCAATTGTTGCGCTCAGACATTCTTCGGGCAGGTTTATTGTATCGGGGGGGACATCGCGTGAGAGTTCAACGCCGTTTATTGGGAACCGGTCTGTTAGTATCGAATCTGAACGTGGTGTAAGTGTTATTGCATCAATGCAAATTGACCGTGTTTGGCATAGTATGGTAGAATGGAATGCTGATTCTCTCTTGACAATTGGCGGTTTGAATAATATGAACACTCCTACAAGTAGTGTTGATTGGATTAACCTACGCAATGGTCAAAGTACTGCTGCACCGTCTATGCTTAGAGAGCATTCCCACGCGCAGGCGGTAAGTTTGTCGTCTCGTGATGCAAACGGACAACTTCAACCAAGAGTGTTAATGATTTCCGGCTTTTCAGCAGGGTACAGAGAAACAGCGTCTATCGAAATCCTCGACCGGACTGTAGATTCCATAATTGTCCCTACAATTACTTCTTTTACCCCTACGCGGGGGACGAACGGTACGGTAATGATTATTACCGGAACGGGTTTAACAGGAGTAACATCAGTAACAATCGGCGGAGTTCCTGCCGTTTCCTTCCGTGTTGATGCTCCTACGCAGATAACCGCGCAGATAGGTTCGGGCGCGAGTGGCTCAGTGAGAGTGAGTAATTCTCGCGGCACTGCCGAACGTTCGGGATTTGTGTTTGCAGCACCGATGCAGGTTACAACCATTGCACGTGGATTAGGGCGGGGTGTATATCATATTGCTCAAGATAAAGAGAAGAACTTGTATATTCCTGCTCAAGACCAAGGTAGAATATACCGTATTACTCCTTCCGGGCAGGTCAGCACGTTTTTTTCGCAGCCGACTGGACCATGCGGTTTTATTGGTGGTATTGCCATTGATAAAGATGGATTTATTTACGCTTCTTATAGTTGTACGGAAGGCATTATCTATAAAATCCATCCAAATGGTAGAGAGTTCTCGATTTTTTATCGTAATCCTTCTGTTGGCAGTATTTATGGAATGGAGTTTGACTCCGATGGCAGTCTTTGGGCTGTCTGCGATAAAGATAATATTGGTAGTGCCATAAAAATAACCAATGGCATTACTACTATACTGTACCGTGGTACAATGATTTCAAATGGTTTTGCAATTAAACTTGATGGGCGCGGAAATGCGTATATCCCGAGTTATATCAATCAACACATTGTGAAAATAAATGCCTGTGGCAGTATTGAGGTTGTATACAACGGTAATCGTATAAGTTATCCGCAGGGAATAGTAATCGGTGAATCTGGTAATTTATATATCGCATCGAATTTCCCTGATAACGCACGGTTAGGGAATACAATTACGAAGCTTACACCACTTGGCGAAGCAAGTATATTTGCTGGAACGGGAGTTGCTGGTTCAAGAGATGGGAGTTTGGGAGAGGCGAGTTTTAACGGACCTACAGGTATGTTTTTCAATGAAGTAGGTGATTTGTATATCTCTGACTATTTCTCTGGTTCGGTGCGTAAAATAAGTAATGTCGGCGAACTTCCACTAAATACTAATGTTCCATTATATTCTGGTCCGCAGCTATCTGATTTTTCGCCTCGTTTTGGCACAAGTGGTACCGTTATCACTATTCGTGGTATAAATTTAGGTTGCGTCCGCAGCGTGAATATAGGTGGAGTGCAAGCTGCATCATTTACGATCCTCTCGGATAATGAAATCCGGGCAGTTGTTGGCGGTGGTGCAACAGGTGCTATCCAGCTCATCTCGCCCAATGGAAACGTTAGTAAAGAGTTGTTTACATTCCTCGTTCCACCGATTATTACAGCAGTGAATCCATCTGCACTGCAACCCGGCGCAACGGTGGTAATTACCGGACGAAATTTCCTCGGTGCAACTTCTGTGCGTTTTGGTAGCATAGAAGCAAGTATTTTTACGATTAATTCTGATTCACGAATTACGGCTGTCATTCCGCAAACCCTTGGCTCTTCGGCAACTGTACGGGTTCAAACACCAGCAGGAACTGCTCAATTTACTACAGTTTCCAGAGCTTTATCTCCCATTATTACTTCGGTGAGTGACAGTGTTGCCGGTATGGGAGATACAGTGATTATTCGGGGGCGAAATTTTCTTGGTACAACTGAAGTTCGCTTTGGCTCCACAACAAATTCTGTCCGAGCTATATCGTTCTCCGTGATTTCTGATTCAATAGTTATTGCCGTAATTGCTACTGGTGCAACGGGAAGTGTTTTCGCTACAACGCCTTTTGGTACAGCAGAGTGGAATGGATTTCGATTTAGAGAAAGTATTTCAACGCCTATTATTGAGCAGCCGCGGTTGATATTTCCTCATATTCTCACGTTTAGCCCCATTCAAGCCGGTGCTGGAGCTGTTGTTCATATTGTTGGTAGTGGATTTACAGGCACACGTTCTGTTATCTTTGGTACTTCTACCAACGCTACTCTGGCGGCTTCTTTCACAGTACGCAATGATTCACTCATCGTTGCAACATTAGGTACAGGTGCGAGTGGAAATATTACCGTTATCACTACCACCGGAACTGCCCTACGCGCAGGATTTCTCTATCTAGGGCAAACCATTCCTACTCCGCCGACAATGCTACCAACCAGCCCTACTGTCACCTTGCCTCGTCCTGATACTTTGCGTGTCATGCCGCCCACCATTACAGCACTTGCACCGTCGTGTATTGCAGGAGGGAATTTGCTGACGATTACCGGGACAGGGTTTATCGGCAGACCGGAAGTGCGTGTAGGGCGCTTTACTTCCGGGAATACACCTCAAGCGCTGGTGTTGGCAAATGCTATTGTTGTTGTTTCGACAACGCAGATTCTCGTTACCTTGCCGGGTAGCTTATCACGATTCACCGGTTTACAAAGCGGTTCGCGGGAATTTGGTGTCAGCGTTAGTACGACCACTGGTACGGCAACACGATCAGGGCTACAATACATCGAAACGCCACCTGCGATTACTGCGTTCTCGCCTTCATCCGCAATACGAGGTGAAAAAATTTCCATTGTCGGGCAAGGATTTACGTGTGCAAACGACGTGCGCGTGGGTGGAATAGCAGTAGAAAATTATCAAGTGGTATCCGATTCGCTCATTATTGCAACCATTAATGTTACAACTTCAGGTACAGTAAGGGTTGCAACGCCTGCCGGAATAGCAGAACGCGGAGGATTTGTTTATGCGACTTCTCCGCTCATGCTTTTGCCTACCATTACAAGTTTTGCCCCAAATGCTGCGCGGGTAGGGCAAACCGTAACGATTACCGGAACAAACTTTAGTGGCGCAACCCCAACGGGAGCGCCTTTTACGACAACATTGGTGAGTTTGGGCGGCGTAGCATTGCCCTTTACTGTTGTCTCTCCAACGCAAATAACCGTGCGGATTCCGGCGGATTTTGTACCGACTAACACCGATGTTCGCGTGATGACTCCGGGCGGAAGCGTCTCGGCACAAGGATTTACCTTTATTCCTGAGCCGATAATTACTTCGTTTGGTCCTCAATCAGCAAGTACCGGTTCGGTCGTGCTCATTTCGGGGCGGAATTTTACCGGCACAAACTCTGTGCAGTTTGGCAATGCTCCCGCGCAGTCATTTACTGTACTGTCCGATACACTTATTAGTGCGGTTGTCGGTGACGGAGCAAGCGGCGATGTGCGTGTAACAACGCAAAATGGCTCTGCAACGCGCTCCGGCTTTACCTTTGTCATTCCACCGCCGTTTATTACATCCTTTACTCCAACGCTGTTTGCTCCTTCGACAACAATTACCATCTCAGGGCGAAATTTTGTTGGTAATGGCTATACGACGCAACTTGTGCTTATCGGTAACAATGCGGCAATGATTATTTCCGTTAATCCGACAACGCTTGTTGTTCGCGCTCCGGCAATTATTCAAACAACAACCATAACCGTTATTACCCCCGGAGGCACGGCAAATGCTTGTTGTTTGCAAGCACCGCAAATGATGTTGCCTCCTATACCTCAGCCGCCTCGTATTTCAGGCTTCTCACCCGCGTTAGCTGGCGTGGGAGCAGTGGTAACAATTCGTGGTGAAAACTTTACGGGTGCGACCGATGTTCGTTTCGGTGGTGTGACTGCTGCGTCGTTCCGCGTCATTTCTTCAACGGAAATCCTAGCGACCGTTGGTGCCGGGCAGACGGGCGATGTGAGTGTGCGTACTCCCATCGGGATTGCTTCCTTTGCGGGATTTACCTTCGTTACGCCGCCACAGCCTATCATTACGGGCTTTTCTCCGGCAACAGGCGCGGCGGGCGATACAGTGCGGGTACGCGGTCAGCATTTGCAAACAGTTTCCTCGTTTACCATTACGGGCGACCCGAATATTACGGTGAATGCTGCCTTTACCACAAGTGGCGACACGCTAGTGACGGCAGTGCTTGGCGTTGGTCAAAGTTTTTCTTTAGGAACAATTAATCTTCGCACACTCGGCGGAACGGCGCGGGCAACAGGCTTTACTTTTATTGCCGCGCCTGTCATTACGTCTTTCTCGCCGACGATTGCCGGAAATGGTGATGCCGTTGTGATTAACGGAGCGGGATTCGATAACCTTCAGTCTGTTGCCTTTGGTAATCCGCCGAATCTGGTTCAAGTCGCATCGTTTGTTGTAAATTCACCAAGCCGCATTACTGCTCGTCTCAGCACTGGTGCTACCGGAAGCGTTGTGGTGACAACTCGTGGCGGAACGGCTTCGCGTGAGGGCTTCATTTTTGCTCCTGTACCCGTGATTACGCGCTTTGTGCCGGATTCTGCACGGGCTGGCGAAACGGTTCGTATTTTGGGAAGCGGCTTTATTACTCAATCAGCCGTGAGCGTAGTGAATTTCGGTGGTATTCGCGCTCAATCGTGGACGGTTGTTTCCGATAGCGTGATAACTGCTGTTCCCGCACAAACAGGCGCTACCGGTGCTATTTCGCTGACAACTCCCGGCGGTACAGCTTCACGCAATGGGTTCGTTTTCCTCGCGCCATTGCCGACCATTACAAGTTTCACACCGCAGCAAGCAAGCGTTGGCGATATTGTAACAATTGTCGGTACAAATCTGAATGGCGCTACATCGGTGAGCTTTGGCAGCCGTGCAGCAGCATCGTTCCTTGTGTCTTCACCAACGCAGATAGTTGCGCGTGTTGGCAATGGTACAAGCGGAACAATTACCGTCCAAACGCCCGGCGGACGAGCAACAGCGACGAATTTTGTTTTTATCCCGGCACCGCCCGTTATTACGTCCTTTAGCCCCGACAGTGCTGCTTCGGGTCGGACAATTACGCTCAGAGGGCGTGATTTTTCTGGTGTGACGGCGGTACGGTTTATTGCGAATGGTACAACCGTCGCGGCGCAATCGTACAGCATTTCTAATGACTCTACGATGACCGCACGAGTTCCTGCACTTGGCACAAGCCGCATCACTGCTAGTGTTACCGTACAATCACCGAATGGAACGGGGTCGCGTGAGGGACTGCAATTTGTTCCCGCGCCGACCATAAGCGGCTTTACGCCTAGCTCTGCAACAGTAGGAACGGCAGTGGTGATAACGGGTACGAATCTTTCCGGTGTAACGGCAGTACGCTTTGGTGGCACTAATGCTCGGTCTTTCACGGTGAATTCTCCAACGCAAATTACCGCAATTGTCGGCAGTGGTGCTAGTGGTACGGTAAGTGTGGTTAGCTACGGTGGAACGGGTACGCGAGACGGTTTTACCTTCCAAGCGGAGCAAGTTGTTATTCCTGCACCGGCAATTACGTCGTTTTCACCCCAAGAAGCTGCACAAAATGCGACTGTTACGATTACGGGAACAAATTTCACCGGAAGCGGACTGTCCGGAATAACCAATGTACTCTTTGGCGGTGTTCCCGCGCAATCCTACGCAATTCAATCTCCGACTACGATTACGGCGGTCGTTGGTGCAGGTGCTAGCGGTGCGATTACGGTAACAAGCGCTCGCGGTAATGCCAGTGTGAACGGATTCCGCTTTATTCCTGCGCCTGTGATTACGGACTTCACACCGAAATCCGGCGGACGAGGCACAGCAATCAGCATCTTAGGGCGGAATTTCACCGGAGCAAGTTCGGTCAGTTTTGGTGGGACAGCAGTACAATTCACGGTTTCGGGGGATACGCTTATCCGCGCAACGGTGCAAATCGGCTCCACAGGTGCTGTCAGCGTAACGACCCCTGGTGGAACGGCGACGGCACAAGGGTTTACATTTTTGCCCAGCGTTTTTGCTGCGAACAATCCGAAAGATAATGCCGTTTTAACGTCTGTTCACTTGCAAAGCAGCGTCAATACTGCCTTGCGGATATATCCGAATCCGACGCAAGAGATTCTGACGATAGAAGCCTCTGCCGAGTGTCTTTCAGTGCAGCCACAGCGTTGCGTCCTTCGCAATAGCATTGGTGCGGTAGTGATGACCTTTGATGCTACAACGGCTCTTGGCAGTGCGTTTCGTAAAGAACTCAATGTCGGAGCGCTTCCGACGGGTGCGTACTCGGTTGAAATGCTCTGCGGGACTGGAGAGCGCTTTGTGGCGAGGTTTGTGAAGTTTTAATAATGCTTCAATAAAGTCAAAAGCCCGATAGGTTGTCTTGTCGGGCTTTTTTATTTCCCTCATCTATGACTTTTGGGTAGATATTTTTATGACTATTCGGTTCATGTTTTGCTTACAGGAAGTCACTATCTTTGTAGTGTAATTGAGAGCCAATAGATAATGAATCCTAGTACGTATCACAATCAATCTAGTTTTTGTGAGTGCGTGTTTGAGAAGATGCTTGTGATTGTGATGCTGCCATCAATTATGAGAAAAAATTCGAGATGCGTGATTTTTTTAATAATGCCATTGTTTAACTTTTTTGGAGCATAGTATGAAAAAGATATTTTTTGTGTTGAGAGTTAGAGCCATAATCTTTGTTGTTGTGCAATGTTTTATGTGTTCATATCTGAATGTTTTGAGCCAAGTATTGGATACAACTTTTATCCCGCCCGCAGGTTTATCACCGAATTTGCTCGCCCTAAGCCAATCTGTAAGTGCATTCAGCCCCTTACTGGTACAGCCTGATGGTAAAATCGTACTGAACGACGATATTCGTGGCGTGATTCGCTTGCTTCCCGATGGTGGTCTTGACCCATCGTGGGTTATTCATCCAGCATTACAAATGTCCGGCGTGAATCCCATTCATAATATCGAACGGCAATCCAGCGGCAAAATTCTGATTGCCGGAATATTTGACGGTACAATTGGTGGTAACAATTGGATTATTCGTTTGAATTCTAATGGCTCTTTGGATCCTACATTCACAAATGTATTAAATGAATCTCCAATCACTACGGAGATATATGATATTGCTATACAGGCGGATGATAAAATACTCGTTGCGGGAAATGTTTCTGTTGATACTCCTACACCGATGACGAACCTGATTAGATTAATGCCAAATGGGGCTGTAGATAATTCTTTTATTACCGATTCTATTGCCGGCACAGTTTGGGCAATTAAGGTTCAGCCTGATGGAAAGATTCTTGCAGGAGGTGATTTTTCGTGGGTTGGGAATACAGCTTGTCGTGGAATGTGTAGGTTTAATACTGACGGCTCAATTGATAATTCTTTCAATTCTGTAAGTATGCTTGGTCCTTTGGATAGAGTGCGTGAATTTACAGTTCAGGCAGATGGCAAAATTATCATCCTTACGTATTCAGTTCTCAATGTATCTCGAATTATACGCCTTAATAGCGATGGCACAGAAGATACATCATTCCGACACGGCTTTGTAGATAATGTCATGCTAACAACCGCTTTGCAGCCAGATGGTAAAATAATTGTCGCTGGAAATATTGGATTATATGCCTTTACAGGTTCATTGGTCAATATCCCAACCCCAAAGAATTTTATGCGATTGAATAGCGATGGTAGTATTGATAATACATTCGGAATTGTCGGTGAAGGCTTCTCATTTTCTGTAGCAAGAATCAAACTACTTTCTTCCGGAAAATTATTAGCACTAGGGGCATTTAATCAGTATGGAACAACTTGGGTACTGCCACTTGTCAGATTATTCCCGCAAGCTATCCTTGCGCCAAGTATTACAACTTTTTCGCCAAGTACTGGTCGGCAAGGTGATACTATAACTATTACGGGAACAAATTTTACTGGTACAACGAGTGTTCAATTAGGGAATATGAATGTTATAAGTTTTCAGGTTATTTCCGCTACTCAAATTAAAGCCGTCATTGGTTCTGGGAGTTCGGGGGCTTTAACGGTTCGTACCACGTATGGTACTGCTACAGCTGCGGGGTTTACCTTTACTGGCGCGAGTTCTGGAGGCAATGGCTCTTCTAGTTCGGGAAGCGGTAGTAGTTCCTCCGGTGGAAATGGTAATGGCACAACACCAATACAAGTATTTATGCCATCAATTACAGGCATCAGTCAAAATTTTGGTGAATTTGGATCACGAATAATTATTTATGGCTCAAGACTTGATAAAACACAATCTGTGAGATTCGGTGGAGTGCTTGCACGGTCATTTACAATTAACTCTGAAAACCAAATTACCGCTGTCGTTGGAGGAGGAGCTTCTGGACAGATTACTGTGCAAACCTCTGAGGGGTCGGCATCATGGTATGACTTTGCTTATACACAAAATGTCTTGCCGCCAGCAATTTTATCTTTGAATCCTACCTCAATTACCACAGGAGATGGAAATTACTCACTTACACTTGGCGGACTGAATTTTGCTCCAAGCAGTTTATTTACTTTAACGTCGCCAACATCGCAGAATGACATTACTCTTCAACCAACACAGGTGAATTCTACACAAGCGATATTTACTTTACCACAAACTTTACGTACCGTCGGCTCATATCGCTTATCTGTAGCAAATGCTAATTCTGTTGTATCAACCTCGTATTCGATTTCACTAGGAGCAAAGCCCTTAATTCATACTATAAGTATTTCCAGTACTGTCGCTAGTTCTCAGCCATTTACTGTCTCACTTCTGGGTGACGGATTTATTCGGGAAGGCTCTTTGATAACTATTAATAATTCTTTAGCTAAGTTTAGTGTTATCAGTCCTCTACGTGCAATAGTCGAAATCCCCCGCGAAATCAATACTTACGGTAGAGAATCATTACAAATACGCTTGACAAATTATGATGGGCAATCTACAACAACCAGCCTACGTATTAATGGTCGTGTACCACCATTAATCACTTCTGTCCGACCATCTTGGTTGAATGGAGGAACAACGCTCCATCTTATAATTGAAGGTAGTGGCTTTTTGATCAATCCGCGAGTTACACTTGGTTTTCAAGAACTTCAGGTTGTAAGATCTAAGTTAGATCTCAAAAGTAATCCGGTATTTTGTACCAATGCCGTTAAGGAC
>ERZ1066127.305-NODE-305-length-29141-cov-11.120092_pt1 | contig 29141 bp, 24 predicted proteins | sample MGYA00382774_ERZ1066127 | MGnify/ENA primary metagenome ERZ1066127 (study PRJEB33369, sample SAMEA5778357) | biofilm metagenome | biome: Industrial cooling water; feature: Water cooling tower basin; material: Biofilm | place: United Arab Emirates | collected...
TCCACCTCCTAACCAAAGCCCGTCCCCATCACCCTTAACCAACCAATCGCCCTGAATCCACCTGCTGCCGCGCTTGCGAAGCGGAGCACTCCTTCTTGGACAGTAAAAGCTTTGGTGGAATCGATGGTCCATGACGAACTTCCTCCATTTTGTCCTGAGAAAATCAAGGTCCCGCCACCGTTTTTGATATAAGATTTGTTATCGGAGGTGGCGTGCATGATGCGACCTTGAATTTCAAAGCTCGCGCCCGTGGCAATGGTCATGGTATGGGTAGAGCTCGCCGCGCCGTTGAAAATGACGTCGTAGTTGGTGCCGCTCGTGACGCCGGTACCAGTGATTTTGTGGTTGCCTGCCAGGATGTTAAGGTTGGTGCCGGCGTTGAAACGGATGCTGTTGCCTGTGGTAAATCCTACGTTTCCGGCGGTTGCGTTGATGTTCACGGGCGAGGTGGCAGCGGCAGTAGTGGCAATCTGGGTAAGGTTGTAGCGCGTGCCTGTGGAGTTGGTCAACTGAGCGGCACCGGTGTTGTAGAAGGTGACGGTGGTAGTGGCGCTGGTGGAGGTGCTGGGAGTGCCTCCGGTCCAGTTGGCAGCAGTGTTCCAGTTGGCATTGGCTCCTCCGCCGGTCCACGTTTGTGCGCTGGCATGAGGCAGGCTGATCAGTGCGGCCAGAGCGGCGGCGAGAGGATAGGTGAGGCGGGCTACGGACAGTGCGCGTGGTTTCATAAGCTTTGGTATGGTCGTGGGTTTGGTGGGTGATGGGTCAGTTCGTTCCTTGGTCAACTCCATCGCTGCGATGTGAGAAACGACCATGGCGCATGCAGTGGCAAGAAATCAGCCACTTCCAGCCCGGAGAGTCCGACGAACATGCAAGAGACAGGCCGGCCGATCAGGGTTTCGATGGGATTTCAAGCAGATGCTTGGATGGGTTTTTTCATACGATTGACAATCGTATCGGCGATGAAGCGTGGATAGCATAAGATTGCCATGCTCGGACCGCAATGCTATTTTCATGAAATTTCATGAAATTCACGCCAGCCAGTTCGCGGGACATGCTCATGCATCGCGTGGGGTGAAGCCTGTCTTTTGAAAAAGGGAAAACGGGTCTGACGATGTGACAAATCCTGACTTTCTCAAAGATGGCACAGTAACTGCTTCACTCACAGCGTTAATGCCTTGTTAGCCAAGTGCCCCATGAACCGGAATATGCCAGAAATTCGTCAAGTGCTTGCATTTGTCGCGATCGTTGAGACAGGAAGTTTCACGCTTGCGGCCAAGCGGCTCAATTTGACTCAGTCGGCCATCAGCCATTCGTTGCGCTCCTTGGAAGACTCGCTCAGCACCCGTTTGCTGGATCGCAGGGGGAAAAGCCACGCACTTACCGCCACCGGGGAAATTTTTCTTTCCCACTGTCGCAATGCCCTGGCGGAGTTGGACAATGCCGTGGTGCGCATCCACTCGCTGCAACAGCGCGCAGTGTGAGATGGGCTGGTCGGAATTTTCCTCGTCCGTTCGACCTCGGTAAAAAATTGCAAAAAGTGTTTTTTCCGACCTTGTCAATTGCTTGAAGCTGTCTATGTTCACGCCGCGACCTTGTCGGTCACACGTTTCTCATGAATGCTTCGACCTGTTCTGTTTGCGCGATTTGGAATTCCTCCATTGGAAAAAAACTGCTGGTGGCCCTTACGGGTCTGGTGCTCGTGCTGTTCCTGGCCGGTCACCTTGCCGGCAACCTGCTGGTGTTTGTCGGTGAAAAAGCCTTCAACGACTATGCGAAACAACTCCACGAGTTGCTGCACGGCGCCGGCGTATGGATCGCCCGCGCCGTTTTGCTGACCTGCTTGGTCGTTCACGTGGTGGCCACCATTTCTCTCACTCGCGCGAATCGCGCCGCTTCTCCCAAGTATGTGCACTCCCAAACGATTCAAGCCAGCAAGTCATCGCTGATCATGATCTGGAGTGGTTTGACGATTCTGGCCTTTGTGATTTTCCACTTGCTCCATTTCACCGTGCGTGTGGATTCCGGGCTCGCCGAGATTGCCAAAACCAACCCGCACAAGATGGTGATCGTCGGTTTCTCCAATGGCTTGGTGGTGCTGTTTTACGCGATCGCGATGTCGTTGCTCTGCTCTCACTTGTCGCATGGTGTGGCGTCGATGTTCCAGACTCTTGGTCTGCGTTCCAAAAAATCCGCGCCATGGATTGAGAAAATCAGCAAAGCCTATGCGCTGCTCATTTGGGTTGGCTTCCTTTCCATCCCCATCGCCATCTACCTTTTCAAATTCGGTCGCTAACCTTTCACCTCTTTCGATCTTATGTCCTTCGTTCTCGATAGCAAAATTCCTTCCGGTCCGCTGAACCAAAAATGGTCCAAGCACAAGATGGATTCGAAATTGATCAATCCCGCCAACAAACGGAAATTCACCGTGCTGGTGGTGGGTTCGGGTCTCGCTGGTGGTGCCGCCGCTGCCACACTTGCCGAACTGGGCTACAAGGTAAAATGCTTCTGCTATCAAGACAGTCCGCGCCGCGCTCACTCGATCGCCGCGCAAGGGGGCATCAATGCCGCGAAAAACTACCAGAACGATGGCGACTCGGTGCGTCGTCTGTTTTACGATACGATCAAGGGCGGCGACTTCCGCTCGCGAGAGGCCAACGTTCATCGCCTTGCGGAGGTATCGACGAACATTATCGACCAATGCGTCGCGCAAGGCGTTCCTTTTGCCCGCGAATACGGTGGTTTGCTCGACAACCGCTCTTTCGGTGGCGCGCAGGTGTCGCGCACGTTCTACGCCCGCGGTCAAACCGGACAACAGCTTCTGATCGGCTGCTATCAGGCACTCGAAAAAGAAGTGCACAAGGGCGGTGTGCAAATGTTCCCGCGCACGGAGATGCTCGATCTCGTGGTCGTGGACGGCCATGCCAAGGGCATCGTGGTGCGCGATCTGGTCACTGGGAAAATCACCTCTCATGCTGGCGATGCGGTAATCATGGCCACCGGCGGTTACGGTAACGTGTTCTTCCTTTCCACCAACGCCATGGGCTGCAATGTCACCGCTGCCTGGCGTGCTGCTCGTCGTGGGGCCTTGTTTGCCAATCCCTGCTACACGCAGATTCACCCGACCTGCATTCCGGTCTCCGGCGATTATCAATCGAAGCTCACGCTGATGTCCGAGTCACTCCGCAACGACGGCCGCATCTGGGTGCCGAAGTCGAAGGAGGTTGCGGAAAAACTTCGCAAGAAACAAATCCATCCCGATTCGGTGGCGGAAGAGGATCGCGACTACATCCTGGAGCGCAAATACCCGTCCTTCGGCAACCTCGCCCCGCGCGATATTTCCTCCCGCGCCGCCAAAGAAGCCTGCGATGAAGGTCGCGGCGTGGCTTCCACCGGTCTCGGCGTTTATCTGGACTTCCGCGATGCCACTCAGCGTTTGGGTGAATCAGTGATTCGTGCCCGCTACGGCAACTTGTTCCAGATGTATGAAAAAATCGCCGGCGAGGATCCCTACAAGAATCCGATGATGATCTATCCCGCCGTGCACTACACCATGGGTGGTCTGTGGGTGGATTACAATCTGATGTCGAACATCCCCGGCCTCCACGTGTTGGGTGAGGCGAATTTCTCCGATCACGGCGCGAACCGCCTTGGAGCCTCCGCGCTGATGCAAGGTCTGGCCGATGGCTATTTCGTGATCCCCACCACCATCGCCAATTACCTCGCGACGCAAACACCGGGTAAGGTCAATGCGAATGACGATGCCTTCCGCAAAGCCGAAGCCGAAACCAGCGAGCGGGTGAACAAACTCATCGGCATCAACGGCAAACGCACCGTCGATTCCTTCCACCGCGAGCTTGGTCTGTTGATGTGGGACAACTGCGGCATGGCCCGCAACAAAGCCGGTCTGGAACACAACATCAAACGCATCCCGGAAATCCGCGAGGAGTTCTGGAGCAATGTTCGCATCCCCGGCAGCGGCAATATCGCCAACATGGAGTTGGAAAAAGCCGGCCGCGTGGCCGATTTCCTCGAATTCGCCGAAACCATGTGCTACGACGCCCTCGCCCGCGAGGAATCCTGCGGCGGTCACTTCCGCGAGGAACACCAAACGCAACCCGGTGACCCGGATGTGGACAGCGGCCTGGTCGCTCCCGGCGAAGCGAAACGCGATGACGCCAATTTCTCCCACGTCGCCGCCTGGCAATACGTCGAGGGCAGTGCTCCCATCATGCACAAGGAGCCGCTCGTCTTCGAAGAAGTGCATCCTTCGGTCCGTTCTTACAAATAATTGACTTTCAACCGCCGTCATGAACCAACTCAAAGACATAGCCGATGTGGTGCACAAAGGCGTGGCTTTTGATTGGAAAAACAAAACCACTCACGATCTCATGAACGACTCACAGTTGCCTCAGGATGTGAATGCATTTTTGGATGCGCTTCAAACCTCGGGCGTGGATTACATGATCGTGGGCGGCATTGCTTTGCTGCAATACATTGAGGCACGCAACACCGAAGACATCGACCTGATCCTGTCACTTGCCGATAGCAAGAAAATCGAAGGTCTCGAGGTGCATGACGTGAATGAATTTTTCGCTCGTGGCAAGTACGGTATGCTCACCGTCGATATCCTTCGATCAGAAAGTCCGTTTTTCCACCACGTGCGGCAGCATCACTGTGTGGATGGGCATTTTCTCAACCGCTCGTTGCGCACGGCTAGCGCAAAAGGTTTGGCTTTGCTGAAACTCTATGCGCTCCCTTCGCTCTATCGGCAGCACCAGCATACGCGAGTTCACATTTATGAGGCGGATATCCAGTCGTTGATTTTGGAGGGTCAGCTCAAGAATGAGGAATTGCTCAGTGTTTTGTTGGATTTCATGAGTTCGAACGACGTCGCTGAACTGGCCAAAATCCTTTCTGAATTTGAACAACACCGCAACCGGTTTTCCTAACATTTACAACACTTGATTATGCTCAATCTCACACTCAAAGTCTGGCGTCAAAAAACTCCTCAAGACCAGGGGAGCATCGAAACCTATGATGCGAAAAACATCCCGGAGGAGGCATCCTTTTTGGAGATGTTGGACATCGTCAATGAGCGCATCATCGAGTCTGGCGGTGAGCCCATTCATTTTGATCACGACTGTCGCGAAGGCATTTGTGGTTCCTGCTCGCTCACGATCAATGGCGTGCCGCATAGCAAGGAAAAAGGCATCACCTCCTGCCAGGTGCACATGCGCAAGTTCCGCGATGGCGATACCATCTGGATTGAGCCCTTCCGCGCCCGTGCGTTTCCAGTGATCCGCGATTTGATTGTCGATCGCTCCGCCATGGACCGCATCATCGCCGCCGGTGGTTACATCAGCGTGCGCACCGGTTCCGCCGTGGATGCGAACTCGCTGCCCATTCCCAAGGCCGATGCCGATGCCGCCTTTGACGCCGCCGCTTGCATTGGTTGCGGTGCCTGCATTGCCGCCTGCAAAAATTCCTCCGCCATGTTGTTCACCGCGGCCAAGGTTTCCCACCTCGGTCACTTGCCGCAAGGCCAGCCCGAGCGCGACAAACGCGTGCTTGCCATGGTGCGTCAAATGGATGCCGAGGGTTTCGGCAACTGCACCAACCAATACGAGTGCGAAGCCGCTTGCCCGAAGGAAATCAGCGTCGATCACATCGCCCGCATGAACCGCGATTACGCCGCCGCACTGCTCAAGGAGCAGTTGGTGGGCTGAAGACCCTGCGTTTCATCGCTCCGTTTTCCTGATCCTGGATTTGCATGGTCCGGGATGAAAAGATTGCTTTGTCCGTGGATTTCCGGGATTGACAGCGCGCGCGGGCATTTGTTCATTTGTGCAGTCCCTATGAGCGCGTTATCCCGACCTACCATCCACACTCCGCAAGAGGCGTTGCTGAAATATTTCGGCTTCCGGAATTTTCTCGATGGCCAGGAAGAGGTCATGAATGCCATTTTGTCCGGGCGCGATGGCTTGGTGGTGATGCCCACGGGTGGCGGAAAATCCCTGTGCTATCAACTCCCGGCTCTGTGCCTGGAAGGGGTAACCTTGGTGATTAGCCCTCTGATCGCACTGATGAAGGATCAGGTCGATGCCCTCGTCGCGCGCGGCATCGATGCCACCATGATCAATTCCACCCTCACCTGGGAGGAGCAAAAAGAGCGTTTGTCAGGCATCCGCGAGGGGCGCTGGAAGCTCGTCTATGTCGCGCCGGAACGTTTCCGTGCCGAGAGTTTTCTCAACGCGCTCAAGGGCATCCACATCGCCCTGTTTGCAGTGGATGAAGCGCATTGCCTGAGCCAGTGGGGCCATGATTTCCGCCCGGACTACTTGCGTCTGGGCCGGGCGCTGGAGAAGATCGGTCGTCCGCAATGCGTGGCACTCACCGCCACCGCCACGCCCATCGTGCGCAAGGACATCATCGAGGTGCTGCAATTGCGCGATTACTTTGAACAAGTTAGCGGCTTCGCGCGGCCGAACCTATCGCTCAACATCACGGCCACGGAAAACGCCCAGCAGAAAGACGAGCGCCTCAAGGCGGTAATTGCGGCGCATCGCACCGGCATCGTGTATTGTGCCACCCGCAAGAAGGTGGAGGCGGTTTCCGAGACGCTCAGCAGTTGGGGGCTGAAATGCGTGGCGTATCACGGCGGCATGGGCGATGAGGAGCGCGAGCGCGCGCAAAATGTTTTCATCAGCAAAAAGGCGGACGTGGCCGTGGCGACGAATGCCTTCGGCATGGGCATCGACCGCTCCGATGTGCGTTTTGTCATCCATTACGAAATCCCCGGCAGCGTCGAGGCCTACTACCAGGAGGCGGGCCGGGCCGGGCGCGATGGCGAGAGCGCGTATTGCGAATTGCTCTACAACTATGCCGACACGAGAACGCAGGAGTTTTTCATCGATGGCGCGAATCCCTCGGTGGCGGTGATCCGTGATATCTATCAATTTTTGCAAAACTCCGCCGATGGTGATTACGAGGTGCGCAAGACCTTGGAGGAGATCGCCGATGGCTGTGAGCTGAAAAACTCCATGTCGGTGGGCAGCGCGCTGACCACCTTGGCGCGGGCGGGCTACATCGAGCGCTTCGACATTCCCGGCAAGCGCATGCGCGGCACACGCCTGCTCAAGCCCGAGGTGCTCACCCGCGATCTTCAGCTCGATGAGCTCGCGATTGAGGAAAAGGACCGCCGTGATCGCGAGAAGCTCAAGGCGATGATCGATCTATCGTATTCCCGCGTCTGCCGCCAGCAGTGGATTTTGCAATATTTCGGGGAGGACAATGCCGAGCTCTGTGGCAACTGCGACTACTGCCGCTCTGCCGAATCCGGTGAGGCACGCGCCGCCACGGCGGAAGAGGATCTGGTGGTGAAAAAAATCCTCAGCGGTGTGGCGCGCATGTCGCGCAAGACCAGTGCGGGCTGGGAGGCTCGCTTTGGCCGAGGAAAAATCGTGCAAATGCTGGTGGGCAGCAAGTCGCAGGACATCATCACCAACGGTCTCCACGAGTTGAAAACCTACGGCATCCTCAAGGACAAAGGCACGGGATACGTCAGCGGGGTGATGCGGGCCCTGATGGATGCCGGATTGCTGCGCACGGATACCGGCGAGTATCCGGTCATCACCCTCACCGCGATGGGGGAGAGCGTGATGTTTGGCAAGAGCCCGTACCGGCTCATCTGGCCCAAGGCCGAGAGCGCGAAAATGGTCGATTTGAAAGATGCCGGCTTCGACCCCGCGCTCTATTCCGCTTTGCGTGATCTGCGCGAGAAATTCGCGAAAGCCGAGGAGGTGCCCTCCTACTGCATTTTCAGCAATAAAACGCTAGAGGCGCTGGCCCGCTACCGTCCGAAAAACAGCGAGGAAATGCTCGCTGTGCCCGGCGTGGGCCCCGTCAAAGCCCAGCGTTTTGGCCGCGCTTTTCTCGATGCCCTGGACCGCTTCCGCTGAATGCCGCGCGCTTTGACGCAGCGCATGCGGAGGCTGTCGGCTCAGCAGCGGATGAGTGCTTGTCAGATCAGGAATTGTCCTCTACCTTCGCGCCCACATGCGAGTGTTTTTCATTCTCTATCGCAAAGAGCTGCGCGGTTTCCTGCTCAATCCCTTGGGTTGGATGGTGATGGCATTTGTCGTGGTCATGCACGGCGTCGCCCTGTCCACGGCGATGAAGGCATTCAGTGATACCCCCATGACGCAAAGCCTGGTGTACATTTCCATGCACACGCCGGTGTTTTGGTTCTATTTCCTGTTCATCTTCCCCTTGCTGACGATGAAGCTTTTTGCCGATGAACAGCGTTCCGGCACCCTCGAAACCTTGCTCACCGCCCCCGTGAAAACATGGCAGGTGGTGTTGTCCAAATACGGTGCCGCGCTCAGTTTCTACGCCTTGCTGTGGGTGCCCAGTTATTTCCAGTTCCAACTCTACCCCTGGATCAGCGGCATGCCGCCCGCCTGGAATCAAGGGGCCATCGTCGGCACCTATCTGATCCTAGGCTTGATGGGCGCGTTTTTCATCGCCATCGGCTGTCTCGCCTCATCGCTTACGTCGAATTCCATCGTCGCCGCGATTATCACGCTGGGCTTGCTGGTGTTGCACTATTTCCTCGGCTTCGTGACCACGATCTGGGGTGAAAATTTCCCCGGTGCCGCGCTCTTCCATTACATCTCCACCAAGCAGCACATGCATTATTTTTGCAGCGGTCTGCTGGACACCCGGGTGGTGGTGTTTTATCTCACACTCGCGCTGTTCACCGTCAGTCTCACGTTTCACGTTCTCGATTTCCGCCGCTGGCGTCGCTAATATCTCACAGATCCTCACTCCATGCCGGACCCATTCGCCGCACCTGCCAAAGTCAAATCCCTCAACCGATGGAGCATCGGCACTTTGTCGATTTTTCAAATCGCATCGCTGCTGATCATCGTCCTGATGGCGAATTTTTTGGGCAGCCACTATTTCGTGAAACGTGATCTCAGCCGGGGTGAGGACTACAGTCTTTCCCAGTGGACCCGCGGGTTGCTGCAATCGCAGCCGCTGCAATCGCGCCAGAACCCCGTGAAGATGATCGTCGCCTTCCGCCGCTCCACGCCCATCACCGAGCGCGTGCGTGTGCTGGCGGATGAATACGCCCGGCTTTCGAATCAAAAAATCGTCATCGAGCGCTTCGACCCCGTGCGCGATGTGGACCGTGCGCTGCAAGTGGCGGAAACCTACAACCTCGCGGCAAACTCCGGGGTGATCAATCGCGATGACCTGGTGATCATCGACGCCCGTGCCGACACCTCTGCCCAGGCCACCAAGGAGGATTCCGCCCACATCCGATTTGTGACACAGGAGCACATGGCTCTCTACGATACCAATGACGGCAAGTCGGCGCGCCGCATGAGCGCCTTCCGCGGCGAGGACATGCTCACCACCGGACTGCTCAGCGCCATCGAGGGCAAGCCGCGCATTGTCTATTTTCTCGCCGACAAAAGCGATTTCCAAACGGAAGTCAGCGGCAACGCCTGGACGGTCATGCGCGATTGTCTGCTCTCGCAAAACATCGTGCCCGTGCCGGTGAAAATGAGCGAACTGGAAAAAATCCCCGACGATGCCGCCGGTCTCATCATTGCCGCCCCGCGCTATGATTTCACCGCCGAGGAAATCGCCTCCATCAAGGAATACTGGAACCGCCCCGCCAGCAACATCATGGTCATCCTGCGCGCCCAGCAGACTCCGGATCAATTGCGCATCTTCCTGCGCGAGCACGGTGTCACCCCGCGCCGCGATCAGGTTGTCACCGCGAAAGGAAATAACATCCTCTATCGCGTGGATGCTTCTTTCACTTCCGGTTTTGAATACACCCGCGATTTCTGGAGCAAGAGCACCAGCTTTGATGGCGTCAGTTCCTCGCTGGAAGTGCGCGAGGGCGCGGAAGATCTGATCAACCGCCGCATCTCTCCCTACAAGTTGATCGAGACCGCCCCGCAGTATTGGGGGGAAACAAATTCGACGGCAAAGGAGCCGAGCTTCAGTGAGGTCGAGGATCGTGCCGGGCCTCTCACGCTGGCCGCCGCAGTCATCCGTGGTGCCGCCTCCGATGACCGCTTTGCCGCCAAGGCCTCGCGCATGGTGGTGATTTCCAACGGGAATTTCCTGGACCCCGGCGCGCTGCGCACCGAAAATGTCGATTTTTTCAACGCATCCGCCAACTGGCTGGTCGGGCGTGAGGAAATGTCCGGCACCGGGCCGCGCCAGCTCGGCACCTACAAGTTGCCACTCCTGTCCAGTGATGCCACGTTGATCAATCGCATCAATCTCTTTTTCCTGCCCGCCGGTTTGCTCCTGATGAGCCTCTTCATCTGGAATACCCGCCGCGCCTGAGCCACCATCCTTGAGTCCGCTGTGAGATCGCTTTTCAACACCTTGGTGCAATGCCTCATCGCCCTGATCCTGCTGGTCATGGCCGGCATGCTCATTGCGCGCGGAAATCTGCACACCTTGTTCGGCGTGCCACCCACGCCCATCGGCGAGCGCCTGTATTCGGATTTCACCCCGGCCGATATCACGGAGATCAGTCTCAGCTCGAACGATGCCAAAGCCACCTTTTCCCGCGCTTCCGGCACATGGATGATGACCTCCCCGGTGCAAGACCGCATGGACCCGCGCTGGGCCAAGGTGTTGATCGACTTCACCCTCGCCACCCGCGCTGCTGATGTCATTCCTAACGAAAAAATCGACAGCACCCAGGCAGGGTTGACCGATGGCATGATCAACGTGCGCCTCGGTGACAAGGACGGCAAGGCGCGCGCCAAGTACGTCATCGGCCGGCGCACCGCATGGAAAAGCGTGGACCCGGAGACCCAGCAACCGGTGGACACTGTTTTCCTGCAGCCTCGTGACAAGAGCCGCAAGTCGCATATCTATGCCTGCACGGGTGACATCCGTGCGATTTTCAAGGACGGCTTCCGCTACTTCCGCGACCATCAACCGTTTCTCTTCGCGCCGTCCCAGTTGGAAAAAATCCACGTCAAATCCGCCGCCGCGGAATTTCTGCTGGAAGGGCAGGGGGGCACCAAGCCATGGCGTATCACCAAGCCGCAGAAGCTCGCCACCGAGACCAGCGCGGTGAAAAACCTCATCGAAAACGGCTTGTTCGCGCTCCGTGCGCTGCGGGTGCTCGATCGCAATAAAGTCACCCTGCCCATCACCACGGATGGCAGTTATCTGGAGATTTCCCTGCTCTGCACGGGCCAGAAAGAACCCACCACCCTGAAAGTGTTTCCCCCCCTGGATGACAAGGCCACCACCGTCTATGCCGTGGTGTCGGATCGCCCCGCCACGGTATTCGAGCTGCCGCTGCGCCCCTATCCGGATCTGGTCTCGCTATCGGAACTGCCCCTGAAAAACACCAACGAGTTGCGCTCGCAGAATCTCACGAATTTCGATCACACCAAGCTCCAGGCCATCCACTTCACGCCCGCTGCCAGCCAGGAAATCCTGCTGTCCCGCACACCGCGCGGCTACTGGCAACTGCACGTCAATGAAAGCGAAACCGCGCCCCTCAACGAACTCACACTCTATCAGTTTTTGAAAGCCATCACCGAGGCCAAGGTTGCGGGATTCCTCACCGACAGCGCCTTCCTCAGCGATGAGGAGAAGGATCTGGAAACCTACGGCCTGAAAAAACCTCTGCTGGTCCTGCGCTTCCTGTTTCAAAACGACTCGGTCATGACCCTCAAGGTCGGCCAAACCAAGGAGGGCGTTCTCACCGCGCACTGGGATCACCCCGATACCGCGAACACCATCGTCAAGCTGCCCGAGGATTTCCTCGCCCGCCTGCCCTTGCGCATGAAGCAATGGAAAGACACCCGTCTGCTGGCGATCGCACCGTTTGACTTCATCAATCTCGAACGCACGCTCCTCAAGCAACCGGTCGTGAAGCTTTCCTACAACTACAATGACGACACATGGCAGGCCACCCTTGACCAACAGGATGCCACCGGACGACTCAATCCCGCGCGGGCCAATAAATTGTTAGAGACGCTTGGTGATCTGCGTGTGAACTCGTGGCTGAATGCCGATGACGCCGCCGCGCTCGAGGCACTGGAGCAACCCGCCATGAAAATATTCCTGGTCTCCCACAAGCTCAATCAATTCGCGGAACAGGAAGGGAAAAATCTGCAAACCTTGGAAATCACCCCGGTTTCCAAGGAGGGCGTGAGCAGTTATTTTTACGGACGCCTCAGCGGACAACAGGATCTCTTTTTGTTGGATCGTAACACCGCCCTGAGATTGGCGGTGGATCTATTCGCGGAGAGTGACTGAGCTCCGGGTGCCCCGTGGGAACGTTTCATTCAAACAACGCATCCACCATGGCCGTGCTGCGTGTGCCGGGCATGACACTCAGTGCCATCTGGTTCATCACGTAGGCGAAGCTCAGACCGCTGGCGGGATCTCCAAACGCATGGCTGCCCCCCGCGCCCGGATGCCCGAAGGCCCGCTGGTCCGGTCCATAGAGATGACGCATTTTACGGCCCTCTGCCGTGACGGGATCCTGCTGACAGCCGCAGGTGAATGCCATGGTTTGCAACAGCACCTGATCTTCGCCCTGCACTTGTTTGCGTTGCAGCGCGTGTTGCACGGATGGCGTGAGCGGGCTCTCGATGCAGCCCATCGCCGCTTGGTAGAACAAAGCCAGCGATCGCGCCGTGGCCACGCCACCCATCGCCGGGAACCCCGCCGCCCAGGCCTTGGGATCGTTCATTTCCTGCACCGCATGCAGGCCGCCGGGCGATAGAAATGCTCGTCTCGTCATCGTTCCGGCAGTCATGAACTCTTTGTAAAATCCCTGCTCCACATCGCCTTTTTCCGCCCGCCCCGGCACCAGTTGCGCCACCCGTGACCACTGGCTTTCCGGCAAACCGATCCAACATTCCCAGCCCATAGGCCCGGCGATCTCGCGTTGCCAATACACCCCCAGCGTGAGGCCTGTGAGACGCCGGACACACTCATCGAGAAGCGCCCCGAAGGTCCGCGGATGATAGCCCACGCCGCTGCCCGGCACCCACGCCGGACATTGTGCTTCGATCGCTTTCACCACACTCTCATGGTCCCACACGCTGCTGCTTTGATCCAGAGCCGCCAGCCCGCATTGGTGCGAGAGCAGATGGGAAAATGCCGCCGCATCCAGTGGAAAATGCGGCCACACTTCGCGCACCGGAGTCGTTTCATCCAGTCCGTGCCGTGCCAGTGCCAGCAACAAGGTGGCCGCTGCCGGGCCCTTGGTGGCGGAATACACCGGGACCAAGGTGCGTTCATTCCACGCGCGGGATTTTTCCCGATCCGTATGGCCGCGCGCCAGAGACAGGACTTCCTCGCCCCGCCAGTACACACTCACCGAGGCACCCAGCTCCCGTTGCTCGGCGAAGTTTTGTTCAAACACGCGCTCTATCGCTGCCAACGACGCCGGGGAAATGCTCATGGCCCATGATCATTCGAGACTGCTGGCGAAAAAACAATTCTTTTCAGCGCCGCAGGATTTTTGCATGCTCCGCCCGTGCACCAAGTTTCTGTTGATCTGGCAGATCGCTCCTACCAAGTCCTCGTCGCCGAGGGCATCCTCGCCCAAGCGGGCACTCACATTCTCGCCGCTGGTCTCAGGTGGCGCGCGGCGATCATTTCGGATGATACCGTGGCCCGGCTCCACGCCCCCGCGCTGCAAGCCGCGCTGGAGCAGGCAGGCATCTTCTCCTCACTGCATGTGTTCCCCGCAGGGGAGGCCGCCAAGTGTCTCGCCGTGGCGGCCGATCTTTGCGCCTCACTCGCGGCATCCGGCCATGATCGCAAGTCCTTCGTCATCGCCCTCGGCGGCGGCGTGGTGGGGGATCTGGCAGGATTCGTGGCATCCATTTTCTATCGTGGCATCCCTTTTGTCCAAATTCCCACCACCATCGTGTCCGTGGTCGATTCCTCCGTGGGCGGGAAAACCGGCGTGAACATCCCGCAGGGCAAGAATCTCGTCGGCTGCTTCCATCAACCGAAACTTGTGCTGATCGATCCCCTCACTCTCAGCACACTGCCCGCACGCGAATACCACGAAGGCTTCGCCGAGGCGATCAAGCACGCTGCCATTCGCGATGCCGCCATGCTCGATGACCTTGCCGCCCTGGATGCGGATTCACGCCATGTCCCGGCATCCCTCATTGCCCGCAACATCGCCATCAAGGCCCGCATCGTCGAGGCCGATGAGCACGAAACCCTCGGTCAGCGCGCCTTGCTGAACTTCGGTCACACCATCGGCCACGGCATCGAGGCCAGCAAGCCCTACGGTGCCATTTTCCACGGTGAGGCCATTTCCCTCGGCATGCGCGCCGCACTCTTTCTTTCGGAACGCCACGCCGGTCTCCCCGCTGCCGATTCCCAACGCATCCTCAGCCTGCTGCGGAAATTCCACCTGCCGTTGGAGTTGGAGCCGTCCATCACCACCGATACTGTGATGGAAAAACTCTCACGTGATAAAAAATTCGACTCCGGCTCCATCCGCTTCGTACTGCTGCGCCGTGCCGGTGATGCCTATGTCGATGCCACGTTGCAGCCGAATGATCTGCGCGATGCCATCGAGCACTTGCGCCAACCTCTCACATTGGATCTGGGAAATTAACCAAACAAAACCCTTCCAGCCTGTCGCTTGCTGTCGCTCATCGTTTTCCAGTTCTTATCATCATGAAATTTCTTCTGCCTGCCATCCTCTGTTGCTTATCCGCCCTGGGCATCTCCCGTGCGGAAACCAGCCCTGACATCCAGCCCGCACTCGATGCCGTGTATCCCGCCCTTGTGCGCATCCACGTGGTCTCGGAAAATGGCAGCGCCGGCCGCATGCAAAAAAACCGCGGCTCCGGCTCCGGCACCATCATCCATCCCGATGGCTACGTGCTCACCAATCATCACGTCGCGGGACGTGCCACACGCATGACAGTGCGCCTCGCGGATCGACAAGAGTGCCGCGCCACCCTCATCGGCACCGATGCCCTCTCCGATCTCGCCATCCTAAAAATCGATCGGTCCGATCTCCGTGACCCCAAAGCCGTCCTTCCTGTGGCCCGCTTCGGCAATTCCGATACACTCAAGGTCGGCGATGTCGTTCTCGCCATGGGCAGCCCCGCAGGCCTGTCCCAGTCCGTTACCAAGGGCGTCGTTGCCAACACCGAAATGATCGCCCCAGGCGGCAACGGCCTCGCGCTGGATGGTGAAGTCGTCGGCGAACTCGTCCGCTGGATCGGCCACGATGCCGTCATTTTCCCAGGAAATTCCGGCGGACCGCTGGTCAACCTGAAAGGCGAAATCATCGGCGTGAACGAGGTCGGCATCGGCTCCATCGGCGGTGCCATTCCCGCCAATCTCGCGAAAAACATCGCCGATGTGCTGATCAAGGAAGGCGTTGTCAAACGCAGCACCATCGGCCTCAACGTTCAGCCTATGCTCAAAACCAACCACGAACAAAACGGCATTCTCGTCGCCGGTACCATCGAGGATTCCCCCGCGGCCAAGGCTGGCATCCAGGCCGGAGACATCATCACCGCCATCAACGACAAAACCATCCCCGCCGCCCGTGCCCCGGAGGACATCCCCTTGTTCAACCGCATCATTCTCGAAAGCCCCATCGGAGCCACGCTGAAAATCCAAGGCCTGCGCGATGGCAAAGCCCAGTCCTGGTCCATGATCACAGAGGAGCGCGAGCCCATGCAGCCCCGCGAAAAAGAATTCCTCGCCTGGGGCATCACCGCCCGCAATCTGACCAAACTCCAGTCCAAGACCATGAACCGCGCGGATGCCGAAGCCATCGTGGTCCAGAGCGTGCGCTCCGGTGGTCCCACCGCTGCCGCCAAACCAGCCCCCACCGCCGGCTCCCTCATCACCAAGGTCAATGGCTCGCCCATCCGCAACATTGGTGATTTTGAAAAAATCACCAACGCCATCACCAAAGATGCCACCGAACCCGTGGCCACTCTCATCACCTATGAAGTCGATGGCAAAAGCTACCTCACCGTCATCAAAGTCGGCATCGAGAAAGAACAGGAACAAGCCGCTCTCGCCCGCAAGGCATGGCTCGGTGTGTCCACCCAGGTGATTTCCTCGGACCTCGCCGAGGCTCTCGGCATCCCCGGCCAAAAAGGCCTGCGCATCACCGGCGTATATCCTCAGAGCCAGGCGGAAAAAGCCGGTCTCAAGGAGGGCGATCTGCTGCTCAAACTTGATGGCGAAATCATCAACGCCTCACGCCCGGAGGATGCCGATGTGCTCGCCGAGGCGATCCGCCAAATGAGCGTCAGCGCGGAAATCACCCTCGACGTCAAACGCGACAAGGAATCCCTCACCGTCAAGGTTCCCCTCGAGCGCGCGCCCGTGTCCACCTCCGAACTCAAGGAATACAAGTGCGAGACCTTGGAATTCACTGCCCGCGACGTGGGCAAGGAAGACCGCCTCCGCGACAAGTCCGATGAATCCGAACAAGGCGTGCTCATCACCAGCGTGACCAATGCCGGCTGGGCGGCCCTCGGTGGCTTGCAAAATCGCGACATCCTCCGTTCCATCAATGGCAAACCCGTGGACTCCATCGATACTCTCAAGACTCTCATCGAGGACATCAACAAAACCAAGCCCACCCACATCACCCTTTTCGTCCGGCGCGGCATTACCACCCGCTTGATTGAACTCGAACCCACCTGGTAATCCCTTCACCATTTCACACCTATGAAAACCAAACACATCCTCGCCACCCTCGCCGCCCTGACCTTTCCCCTCGCTGCTGCCTCCGGTACCCTCAAGGAAAAAGGCCGGGCTCTCAGCACCGCTCACAAAGACTCCACGCTGTTCGTCAGCGCCGTGGTGAACATCGAGCTCACCGCCGGCAGCAACCCCACCCAAAAGGAGGAGAAAAAAGTCGAAATCATCAGCACCGTGCTCACCAAGGAAGGCCTCATCGTCGCTCCGCTCAGCACGCTCGATCTCGCCAATGCCATGGACGGTCGCACCGTCAACACCCAGAACGGTCCGATGAAAATTTCCGCCAAATCCGACATCAAGGAAGTCAAAATCATCATGCCCGATGGCTCCGAGACGGATGCCAAGGTGGTGCTTAAAGACGCCGACCTCGACCTCATCTTTTTGAAGCCGGAAAAACCAGCTACCAACTTCACCCCCATCGACACCAAAAACTCCGCTCCACTCGCTTTGTTGGACGATGTCATCGTGCTCGGCCGCATGAACAAAGAACTCAACCGCGAGCCCATGGTGGTGACGGGTGAATTGATTTCCGTGATCAACAAGCCCCGCCTCTTCGGCAAAATCACCGCGCCTGCCACCGGCATGCCGGTCTTCAACGATGAAGGGAAATTTCTCGGCATCGGCATCAACCGCCTCAGCTCGAAAAGCTCAGGCGAAGGCAATCTCACCGGTGCCGCCGTGCTTTTGCCCGCTGCGGACATCCTGGAAAGTGCTTCCCAAGTGAAGTAAGCACCGAAGCGATCATCTCCCTGACGCGGTGCACCCGCTGTGGACTGCTGCGACATCTCGCAGCAGTCCTGGAGCATGGCCGCATACGGCTCATCCATCCAACTCTTCCAAGGTCGGCGCGATCGCATCCACCGCATCCAGAAACGAGGGATACCGTGGCTCCCATCCCAGATGACGGAGTTTTTCCGCACTCACCTGCTTGTGCGTCCACCCGCGTTTGCGGTTCTCATCGCGCGGCCCGGTGGGTGGTAGCGTGCGCTGGAAATGATCTGCCAAGCCCTGGTAGGTCTGCTTTTGCGACAGCGGGCAGGAGTCGGACACATTAAAAATCTCCCCGCGCACCCGCCCGGCCATCGCCTCGTTCTGCGCCAGTGCCAGCACATGGAGAATCGCTGCCACCGCATCGTCGCGATGAATTTGATTGAGAAAACGCCGGCCGTCTTCCTCGATCACCGCCTCGCCGCACAAAAACTTTTTCAAAATCACCGAACGCTCCGGCCCGTAAATACCGGAAAGCCGGCAGACGATGCCTCCCGCGTCGGTGGTCAGCCTTTCACTCTCTAACAAAATCTTTCCGGTCTCACGATCCGGGTCGGCAGGGGAGATCTCCGTGACCACACTCCCATCCGTTTGGCCATAGACCGAGGTGCTGGAGGTGAACAACAACAGCGCTTCCGGAAAGGCCGCATGGAGATGGCGTACGCCATCTCGATAGACCCGCGCATACGCGGGCGGACCGCCCTTGCCGCTGCTTGCGCAGTGCACGATCAGATCCGGTGTGTCGATCAACGACGCTAACAGATTCACGGACTCCTCCGAGCCAAGATCGCACACGTGGCTGCCATCACCGCCGGACAGGGAACAGGTGCTGACCTCACAACCGCAGGCCCGCGCCGCTTCCGCCAGCGCCCGCCCGAGATAGCCATGGCCACAGATCAAAAGATGACGAGGAATCAAGTTGGCTGCGTTCATCGGTATCACAGCCCGCACCATGGCGCAGATGCAAGGATTTGGAAAATGCTTTTTTCGTGCCATGATGGCTCATTTCCCGCGCACCGGGCCCGTCTCTCTTGATTCGCCGCAAATTGGCAATAGGGATTCGAATGTTCACCTCGCCAACGGATAAGAAAGGGCATGGCTCAATGGAAAAAATTGAAATAGCCAGGCATCCGCCACAGGCCCAGCCCCATCTTGAGCATGCCCTCGGTACGAGCGATTTCCTGCGATACTTCTCCCATGCGCTTCGCATCCACCAGCATTTCGTGAGTGGGCGGTGGGAGATTGCGATCGGCGGCATTCACGTCTTACCAGAAAAGTGCGGCACTGACGATGCGCGGAGGATACACGTCCCTCGTTTCTTGGCCAGCAGGCATCCTGCCTGTGGTTGATGATTCTACGAGACTCACTAAAGGCTGGAAGCCCATTGGCCGAGTCAGGCGGGAAGCCTGACCTCCGTTTACACTCGCCACACCAAACAAGTCTTCAAACTCAGCACGCTCCGCCTCACTCACACTAGCGTGATAGGTTTCAAGCATCGCGTCGTCCCATACCGGGAAAATGTCCGTCCAGTTCATAAGAAAAGTATTTTTACCAAATTGAAAAATTAATTTGACGCCCCCCCTCCCCCTGTGTCAGTCCTAATAGTGTTGAATAATGCATTTCAGAAAAAACCACCTAACGTAACGCCATGAAAGACTCCTCCCGCCGCACCTTCGTGAAACAATCCGCATCCACAGGCCTCACCTTCACCTTCGCCGGACTCATCCGCGCGCATGGGCAGTCGGGAGGCGGCAACAATGGGACCCCAGAAACAACCTGGGCCACCACCTGGGCCACTGACGTCTCGACCACTTCGAACCAAGAAGTTACTTGCGTCACCACGTCTTGCCCCGGTTGCCATCATACCACGACTTCGGAACTCAATGGCACCCCTAATACCACCACTTCCGAATACACGACGACTTGCGAACTGAATGTCATTGAGACGACTGAGGCAGAGACGATTCAGACGACGGAGGCAACAGGAGGGTGGTTGCAAAACAAAGAGGAACACATTTTGTATGTAAGAATAAATCACAATCTGCTAGCTCAGAGCATCCTAAATGCAATCAATGCCACAGAAGATCCAATAACTAAAAATCTTGCTATATACAAAGATTCATTGCCAATGCGATCAAAAATTGATGTTCCATACATATTATCAAAGCTAGGCTTAAATGCAGGTGGGGATACTTCGGCTTCTTTAACTCAAACAGTTACATGGGAGAGTTATCATAGCCCTTTGACCTCTCCACCATCAAAGTATAGAAAATTATGTTGGAGCTATGGAGGGAATGATCTAACTGGATTAAATTCGTCACGGCAATTAAATCCCGGAAGAATGTTCGGATATTTTATTCAAACCATCGGTGCTTTGCAAAATGACAAATGGGAGTTAGGAAGTGTTAGTATAGATAGACAAACAATTTTAACTACGGGAGTGCAAGATGTAAGTATTTCTTCATTACCTCCCGGCCAAACTTGGTATTATCCATCAGTGCCACCTAATGATCAAGCAACAATCACAAGGGGGGGCGTTGAAAATGCTGCGCAAAAAGTTGAAGCAAGTGGTGATTGGGAGGGGACTAATGACGCAGGGGTTTCGTCATTTACACTTGATCATACTGGCAATATGATACAGTCGTTAGCAGTTTGTAGGATTCAAGGGTGGAACTCAATCGGGATGCAAATTTTCATTAATTTAAACCTACAAGAGGTTGTCGGATCTGGTTGGTTCCTTTTGAGCCCAGCGAATTCCGGTAGTTTTAATCCTCTAAAAAAAGTAACACGGGCACCAAGTAATTTGTTGAATACTTCGCAAGGGGCGTTTACTGCGCCCCGGTGGACTGTAAAGGTAATTCCATAGCAAATTATAAACCACAATGAAATTTTACACAATCATTATTTTTATATTGGCAAGTATATTTGTTATATTTAATGTTATATCCAGCAAGAAAACTTCTCAGTTCTCTGTGGAGAATCCAAATCGTATATCCAAAGATGGTGCAGATAATGGTAATCACCTAAGTCGACAACGATCTAGAGATATGCATCTCAGTAGAGAAGGTAAAGTTAAGACTAATGCATATTTTAATAACTTCAAAGCCAACAATGACGCGTTGAATCAACGACTGAAAGATTATGAAGATGCGCTTCGCCTGAAATCTTTACATCCCGACGGCATGGTGGGCATGATGTCGGCAAAAATGAGATTTTTTTCTGAGCTATTAGTTTCAGGAACGGAAGACGAAAAAAAAGAAGCAGCAGCAATTTTTGAACTTGCTGCGAGCGAAATTATCAATGAAAATTTGAATAACAATGCGAATAAGCTTACGCTTGTTGAAAAATATCCTGAGTACGCATTACAAATCAATGTCGCTAAAGAAATAAATTATTACATAACAAGTCAATACATTTGTAAGGCAAATCTGGATTCGGTCGAGGTGCTTGAGAAAGTCAATCTTGTGGAAAAATATGATTATTCGTTCTTCTATCAACTTTGGGTTAGGTATGAGTCGATAGATGAACCGGAGAGTGAACGGGTGCGCTCGGATACGCTAAATTATTACACGCACGGCTTGTTTGATGACAAAGATTATTCATGGTGGCTAAAAGAATTCAAAGATACCAATCTGGGAAGAGCATTTTTAAAAAACAATTCGACAGTAGATAAATTTAAGCCAGTAATTAGCTATGATTAGCTGTCAAATTTATTTGTAGATACTAATACTAATGGTGGGTCTCGCGAGTAATGTTTTTAACATACTGCAGCGCAAATCTGTTAGCGCTTCAATTTATGAATTAAACTAAGAAATTTTAATATCATGTGCAATAGTATTTTAAAATCTGTGATAATCGCAACATGTTCAATTCTGTGCTACTGCGAAAAAAAACAGGATACTCCGGAAGTCGCTTCTCCAAATCCGCCAACGCAGTCCCAGCCCTTTCCCACTTCACAAGAAAAGCACAGCCCTCAAGCACCCACCCCACCTCCACCACCCAAGCCTGTGCCGCTGGTGATCGCGCCATCGGCGGAATTGCAAAGGGAGTTTGTGGCGTTTGTGAATGCTTGGAATGGGATGCCCTCTCAGTTTTCTGGCAAGGAACTGGTTGCGAAACAGCGGGACTTGGCCTACGAAACGATTGGCAAGTTGGCGGGCGGGGCGGAGTTGACGCAGTTCTTGCAGTTTCTCAAGAACAAAGGGGCGGTGGATTTGCACAATGAGATCGTGGAGCGGGGTATGGAGCCATTCTTCCGCGGGGAAAAGGCAACCGCCATGCGCGACTGGGTGCTCAGTGTGTATGACTTCAAGATGAAGGAGCAGCTCATGTTGCAATTGGGGATGGCATTTGATGGCCCTGATCTCAAGGAATATTTTGAGCGCGTGGGGAACTCACCGAACGGTCATAACTGCCAATGTCGTTTGATGACCGGATACTGCAGCACCATCGCCAAGACGGACCCGATGAAGGCGCTACGGGTCTATAAAGAATACACCTATCCGAAGCGCATCACCAATGCAGGCTTGGCGAAAGTGATGGAGCATGTGCCGCCGACAGCCGACTTCGTGGAGATTGCAGCCGCCACCGCGCCGGACTCGGCGGGTTTATCGAAAAACACGCGGCGTTCTCTTCTGAACAACTGGTCCCAGCACAGACCCTCGGAAGCCGCGCAATATGTGATGACGAATACCAGTGTGGTGCATGCGGATCAGATGGCGGTGGTGATGAGTCAGTGGGCGCAGAAGGCTCCTGCCGAGGCGGAAACATGGCTCGCGCAGTGGGATCCCTCGCCGCATCGGGATCAGGGTTCACTGGTTTTGAGTCAGCATTGGCTGCAGCAACACAATCCCGCGCGCGCTTTCCAGTCGGCCACTCAGATAGGTAATTTCGATCTGCGAGTGAAGACCGCGACGGCGGTGTTTCAGGAATGGGAGAGAGTGGATAGGTCATCGGCGGAAGCAGCGTGGTTGCGGGCGTTTCCGCAGAAATAGGGGGTGATAGTTAATGGTTAATAGTCTCATATTCGGCCATTTGTTGTGGCATCACTTCCTGCTTGTCTCTTCCTGATAACCCATAACGAATCACTTTTTACCCATGCCCTCCCTCAACATCGCCCTATCCACGGACGCGCGTGGTCATGAATACCATGCGACTCTGATCGCAAGTATCTTGCGGCGAACGGAGTGGAATGTGCATGTGCGGTGCTGGTGTGTGGGCTTTTTGCCGGTATCGTTTGAACAGGGAAGATTGAAGGTGGAGTTCCTGCCTTCCACGGGCGATCAGGCGAACAAGTACCCCTCGCAATCGGGTCCGGCGGCGTATGATCGGTTACTGGTCATTCGCGATTGCGCGGATTGGGATCGTTGCATGGTGATGGACTATGATCAGTTGGTGCTCTGTGATCTGGCGCCCTTGTTTGAGATGGACCTGGGCGATCATTTGCTGGCGGCACACATGCAAGGGCCGGGAGTGGACATGGAGTATGCCATGCGCGTCTGGCTCAAGCGACCGATGCCAGCGGGCTGGGAGCATTGTGGAACGAATCCGTATTTCCTGATGCCGCCGCTGATGAATTTGAAAGCGATGCGTGAAGCCAGAACCTGGGAGACTTTTCTCAAGGCACATGCCGCGTTTGGGGCGGATGAGCAGCTTTCCTTGACTGCGGCGACGGAGGGCAGGACGCTGCCGCTCGATAAAAAATGGAATCTTTTCCCACGTCTGCACATCGCTGCAGGTGAAGTGCCGCGAGGCGTCATCCACTGGAGTGGTTGGCCCAAGCCCTGGCACAAGAATGCCGATGTCTGGCGGCCGGACATCTGGGAGGCGGAGCGATGCTCCTGGGAACATCTGCGCCATGGCTGGTGGGAAAAACCGGTGGTGTGGGAGTATGAGCCGGAAGATGACCGTGGCATAAAAGCCCTCGTGGAAAGAGGATGGAAAGTCCACGCGGTAGCGGAACGTCTGCGTGGAGGCAGAGTGAAACAGGGGGGCTATCCTGATCTGGAGGTTGGTGAGGAGTTTGGCTGTGCGAATGGGGAATGGGTGAGGTTCGGTCAGTGGGTGGATGCGGCGAAATGTTTGCGGAAGTGGGGGGAAAACAAGCGGGCTGAAGTCCGCGCTCCATTTGTGACACTGAAAGGTCCCTTGATGCGGGCGGAGATTGATGCTGTGCGGGTCCTTGGCTATGCTGAAGGTTTTCGTTTCCGCACGCACGAATGGCCTGCGGGAGGACCGATGCCGCGAGTGATGAGTTACTCTCTCGCGGATGCGGAGGGCGATCTGCTTGCGGGAGAAGAGTTGATTTTGCGCAAGAGAGATCGGATGGATGGTTACCGGGCTGGAAGCCCGTTTGCCGAGTCAGGCGAGACGCCTGACCTCCGTTCGGAACCGTTGCCACGTGTGGCGGTGGTGGTGCCTGTGACGGAGGGAGAGAAAATGTTTTTGCCTTCCTTCCTGCGTGCGTTGCAGAAGAATTTCTTGCCGGGTGCGCCGAAAGAAGTGCTGATAATGATGTCGGGGGCTATGGGAATCCAGGCTGAAAGCCCGTTTATCGAGACAGGCGGCACTCGCTGTCCTGCCGTCCGCGTCGTTTCCGATAGGGATGAGTGCTCCCTCCATGAGCGCATGATGCGTCACGCGGATTTCTGGAAAGCGGCAGACTACGTTTACCTGATGCGTCCGCAAATGCTGATCGAGATGCCAGTAAGAGAAGAAGTGTTGGGCGACACGGTGGCTGTCCAGCATCCGGGCTTTTTCGAAAAAAGCCGTGAAAAGTTCACCTATGAGCGACGCCACCAATCGACCGCCTATGTGGCCCCGCACAAGGGTCTCACGTATGTCACAGCTGCCTGGTGGGGCGGAAAGACTCCATCATTTCTCGCCGCTCTCGAACGCATGGTGGAGATGGAGCGCATGGATCAGCGCATCGGCATCAAGGCAGTGTGGGCGGAGGAATCCTACTGGAACCGTCATTGCGTGGATCATCCACCAACGAATCTGCTGCCGCCCTCTTATGCATGGACTGCTGCGGTCAAAGATCAGCCACGCGTCATGGTGCAGTGGCCCATGGACGCTTTTTGTCTCACGGAAACAAACCTATGAAAACATACGAATTACATAACATGATGGAGAGCTTGGCATTTTTGCCAAACCTGGGTCCTACGGAGATGGTGATTATCTTCGTGCTGGTCATGCTTCTCTTTGGTGCGAAAAAAATCCCCGAACTGGCGCGTGGCATCGGCAAAAGCCTCGGCGAGTTTAAAAAAGCGAAAACCGATTTTGAGAAAGAATTGTCGCTCGGGGAGAAGGAGAGTGGGAATCCAGGAGGCAAACAGGCAAAATCACCTTCCCCAGAGAGCTAACGAATGCTTGCGCGAAGTCCATTGATCAGTTGCATCATGCCCACTTACGGGCGACCTGAGTTTCTGGGAGAAGCCGTGGCGATGTTTCTCGCACAGGATTATCCGGAAAAAGAACTGGTCATTCTCAATGATTGTGCCGGACAATCCTATCATTGTGACAGTCCCGGCGTGCGGGTGATCAATGTACCGTCACGGTATCCGAGTCTCGGAGACAAACGCAATGCGAGCATTGAGTTATCCCATGGTGACATCATTGCGGTGTGGGATGATGACGATATCAACATGCCTTGGCGATTGTCTCATTCCTATGCAGAAATGGTTCGCATGCAGAGGGCGATCTATGTTCCCGACAGTTTTTACACTTACTGTGGAAGCATGGAATTTTGCGGGAGTCATCCCACTGAGGGAGGTGCCTACCATGGGATGGCGGTTTTCACCAGAGAGCTCTGGCAGCAGGCGGGGGGCTACCCCTCACAAGGCGTGGGCGAAGACGCCGGCTTTTTCCGTAAGGTCAGAAAAGTCACCGGCTTGCAAGATCTCACGGTCGAGTTAGCGGCAAGCAAGCGCTTCTATGTGCTGCGTGCCACGTCCCTGTATCAGCACATGAGTATGGCGGGCGGTGTGCGGGACATGGACACATCACCGCAGAACATGCTCATCGAGCCCAAGTCGTTGCAAGACAGCACACTGCGTGATGGTTGCATGCGATTGATGCAAGAATACAGAGAATCGTTGTTTCCCTTCACACCTTTTGAAGGTGAAATGCCCAACGAGAGCAAGCCCGTATTGTCCGTCTGCGTGAGTGTGAAGAATCGCTCGCGGGTCAAACATGGTGACAAAGAGCTATTACTCTTCCCCAATTGCGTGAAATCTCTCGCTGCTGCGGCAAAGGAGATTGCCCCACTGGGGAGGATTGAGCTGGTGATAGCAGATTATCAATCGGACGACTGGCCTTTGGAAGGTTGGCTGGAGTCGTGCAAAGGCACACTCGAGATCGTCCATTTGCAAGTCCAAGGCGATTTCTCCCGAGGCGCGGGATTGCATTTAGCCGCTGAACAAGCCAGTGCGGACACACTCTTGTTTCTGGATGCAGACATGTTGGTCAGCGAAAAATTTATACGAGCATGTCTGGGCAACGACTTCGCAGAGTTCGCCTTGTTTCCTGTGATGAGACGGTTGGATGAGAGCGGATCAGAAGAGGAATGGGATTCCTGGAGTCATGGGATCTCATGCATGAGCCGTGATATTTTCCATGCCAGCGGCGGCATACCCCCCTTCAAAAGCTGGGGAGGAGAAGACGATATATTTCATGATCGCGTCGCCAGTTTGATAGCGATCAAAAGAGAACGCCTCCCCGGGTTGCTCCATCAATGGCACCCAGAAAAGTGCCGGCACGAGCACTATGTTCATGCGAGAAAAAGCGACTATGCGTCATTTGTCAGTGATCCGAGTCAGCAGATGGGGCGTAAGGTGAAATTCATCTACTGGGCAGAACACCCGCACTGGAAAGGCTATCTGCATCTGATGGAAGGAGGCCGCATGTGCCGCCCGGGCGGAGATGCTGGCTCGTATGAATTGATCGAAGGCCGATCTTTGGTATTGCGCTGGGACAAATGGAAGAGGGTGGAATTGTTATGGCGCGCTGAGGAGGGAATCTTCGCCAGCGAGGATGGCTCATTCACACTGCGGCGACAGGAACAGCACATTGCGGCGACGTACGAGAATTTTTGGCCGAATTTTTCTGCCAGGAATGCGTCCGAGTATTTTCCGTTCTCGATTCTGTCCCGTCTGCCGATTCGCGTCAGTAGTGTTTTTGGGAAGTCAGATTGTCTCTATGATCTCATCTTTTCTGGCGAAGAGTTGCGAAGCCTGAAATATGACGGCTCGACATTTCTCATTTCCAGAGAGAATGACACCAAGCCACTGCGTTCGCGTTGGTTTCTTGGCACTCCCTATATGGATCATCCGAATGCCTTTCATCTTCCCCTTTTTTATTACTATTGGGACAGATATGAGAAATCCGGCTTTCTCGCAGATCAACGAGAGGCAGCAAACGATAGGGAATTTGGCATTTCCGTGTTGATTCAGAATCACACTAGCGGCGACCTTGTGAAGAGGCGCTTGGATCTGGCCCATGAGCTTTCTCACTATTTCCCCGTATACGGTAGCGAGAATATGCGTGAGTTTGCGCCGGAAGGGTCAAAAATGATTTATCAAAAAATTGGCAAAACGTTAGAGGACAAACTGAATTTTCTCTCACGTTATACCCACCATCTTTGCATGGAAAACACTTCCGCCAAAGGATACTTGACCGAGAAGCTTTTCGACGCCTTTTATGCAGGTACAGTTCCCATTTACCAGGGTGATCCGAATTTTGATGAGTGGATGGAACGGGAGGCTGTGATTGTGTGCGATGGCCTTACAATCGATGAAGTTATACAGCGAATTCAATGCTCGCATGAGTTAACAAAAGTGGTACAATCAGAAAGGGTCAGATTCTGCAAGAAAGGGTTGGAGGAAATATCTCAAAAATTGATGAAATTCCTTGAGCGTTTGCAGAAGTGAGGCATTTTCGTTTATTTTTTTCATTGCTATGATGCGCTCACGGAGCTTTCAGGCGCAGCGTGATGCGGCAGATGGCTTGGTCGGCGGGGGTTGGGATTTGACTGGATGGCGGCTGCCGTGGGGCGCAGGTCCAAGGCAGCCTCTGCGGGAAACTTGCCGCTGCGCTGATCCTTGCCCGACAAGGAAAACTCGAGCAAGCTCTCCCTGGCCAATTTACTTGAAGGGCCCAGCCGAAATGTCAAAGTGAAGATCTTGACAGACTTTTAGGAGTTAGAGTTCATAAAATACCTTGCCATAAAATTTACAAATCTTAACAATGTACAATACAATGATATCCAATCACTCACTATTAATCCTTTGCGCCAATTTGCCTCGTCGGAAAGATCGTCGTTTTGTGATGGAGAATCAACTCCCTACAGTTCTTGATCAGTCGGTTACCATTTTCCCCGCAGTGGACGGGGACGCGATCCCCAAATGGAAACCTAAGCGACTTCACCAAGAGGCGACTCCCAGCGGATATGCGGTGCGCTTGACGAAGCGGTGCGCACTGAGACGCTTTTTGAGGAGCGGGAAAGATTTCCTACTTTATCTCGAGGACGATGTCGTCGTTACCGAGGAATTTGATGAAACGGTGAAAGAGGCAATGACTTTGGGTCGGGAATTGGTATTTCTAGGTGGCGGAAATCGAACAGCGCCAAAAGAAGATGGCAGGTGGTTGAAATGCCAAACCTATAACAACCATGCCTTATTATTTTCCCGGGTCGGAGCACTGAAAGCTCTGAAGATTCTCTCACAATGGAGGGAGGCCTGGAGCGACCGTGAACTTCAAAGAGCTACGAAGGATGGACGGCTGGATGCGTGGTGTCCTTCTGAGTGGGTAGCGTTCCAGCGCCAGACGTCCAGCGACAATTGGGGGAACACGCATTGCATCAGTCTGGCACAGGTGGCACAACCGATGATGCTGCCGGATGATTTGGCAGTACTGGATGCTGCCCTTAATTTCTGCAAAGTGGTGGTGGAGTATGGCAGCGGTGGCAGCACGCTGCATTTGGGATCACGGCTGCAAGGTTGGGGGCGGCTCGTAAGCATCGAGCATAACCGAGAGTGGTATGACCGTGTGCGCTCCCAGTTGGATCAGCATGAGTTTCCTGTGGAATATGTATTGAAGGAACCCCGCCCCCTGCGTGAGGGCGATGGTCCATGGCGATTCCTGCCGGGGCAGATGGACGACTACGTGAAGGCTCCATCAAGCAACATGAAAGAGGGCGAAGCTGACCTTGTTTTTGTCGATGGTCGGGAGAGAATTCGCTGTGCTCTGGAGTGTGTCAGTCTGCTGAAGCCCGGTGGGCTGCTTATGATCCATGATTTCTTCTCCCGCTCCCACTACCGTGCGCGTCTGTCGGAGCTGTTGACACACTACGACTTTCTCTTTGATACGCCGGAGAGTAAAAAGGGAGATCCTCAAGGGCTTGCCGTTTTCAGGCGGAAATCCGTGTGAGCATTTTCGCTATCATACCGAAACGGCCCTTTCCCGATGAACTGGATTTGCCAAGGCAAATGATTTTGCAGGAGCATACCCTGCGACGAGCTTTGTCACACAGCTCATAGAACTATTTCGTAAGCGGTCAATAGAGCACCTCTCGCATTTTTGTCATAGCTCTGGCATCTCTG
>ERZ1066127.309-NODE-309-length-28882-cov-11.228675_pt1 | contig 28882 bp, 25 predicted proteins | sample MGYA00382774_ERZ1066127 | MGnify/ENA primary metagenome ERZ1066127 (study PRJEB33369, sample SAMEA5778357) | biofilm metagenome | biome: Industrial cooling water; feature: Water cooling tower basin; material: Biofilm | place: United Arab Emirates | collected...
CTTAAATCAACTTAATTTGAAAAGCTGGTGGTCTAAAGATTGGGGAGCATTACACAATGTCGAAGTCACCCTCTTCGCCATATTTCTCTAAAGCTTCAGCACCGCTTTTTGCCAATACATAATGCATGTGCCAGCGCTTTAATACTTGAGCTGCCAATTGCAGATTCAGGCTGTTGTCATCAACAACCAATGCCTTTTTACCGGGCAATATTTTATCGCTTTCTTCTTCAACTAAATGGCGTAAGCTATCCTGAGAAGGAGCCGGTTTGACAGGTATTTCAAACCAAAAAGTTGAGCCAGTTCCCAGCATGCTCTGCAAGCCAATGATTCCTCCGTGTAGTTCAACCAGCTTTTTGCTGATAGCGAGGCCGAGGCCTGTGCCTCCATACTTCCGTGAAATATCCTCTTCGGCTTGACTGAATCGGTTAAAAATGCTGCCTTGTTTTTCAGGTGCGATACCAATTCCGGTGTCGGTTACCCCAAAGAACAACGAGCACTGTCCGTCACCGACGTGTTTTTGGCACTTTACTTCAATCTTCACATGGCCTTTACTTGTGAATTTGACAGCATTTGAACCAAGGTTAAGGAGTATTTGATTTAACCGAAACTGATCACCCATGATGTAAGCGGGTGTTTCGGGGTCGATTTCGGTCAAGATGCCTATTTGTTTCTCAATGGCCAATCCTTTGAGTGTTTCTGCCACTTGCTCGACCAAGGATGGTAAATTAAAGCTCTTGTTCTCGAAGCTGATTTTGCCTGCCTCAATTTTACTCAAGTCCAACAAGTCATTGATGATATGCAGGAGGCTGTTGGCAGAGTGTTGAACCGTAACCATGATGCGCTTGCGTTCCGCTTCATCGTTTTCGTGATTCACAACATCCAGTAAGCCCAATATGGCATTGAGAGGTGTTCTTATTTCGTGGCTAACATTCGACAAAAACGCTGATTTCGCTCTGTTAGCACTTTCGGCCTGGTTTTTAGCCAATTCGTGTTGCTCGTTCAATTTTTGCAGCCTTTCATTGCTTTCGCTCAGCTGCACTTGTTTTTTATTCAAAATGAGGTTGAGCCTACGAATGCGAAAGAAGGCCCATGTGACGAGGAACGAAATGCCTAAAATTGATAAAAATGCCACCAAATAAAGCCGCTGGGTTGTTTCGATGTTTTCAAGTTTAAGATTCGCTTGACTGAGCTGCTGATCTACTTGTTCTAAATCAAATTGACGTTGTACATTGGCCATGGCCAACTCTGTATCCTTGTTTTTAAGGCTATCGGATAGGCTGTGGTACTCTTTGTATAGCTTGAGCGCCAAGTTGGTATTTCCTAAATTGAAATGTGCCAAATGGAGTTTGAGCAACATATCAGCTTGCAGTTTTTGTGCGCCAAGGCTCAGGGCTAACCGGTAACCTGAATCGGCATAGTGCTGGGCTAATTTGTGATTTTTAAGCCCATCATAAATTTCTGCCTTATTTCCGTAGGCGATAACAATCCCATATTTATCGCCGCTCTGCCGCTTATAGGCCAAGGAACTATCGACAAAAGCCAATGCTTTTTGGTAGGAACCTAATTTCAAATAGCCAGTTGCCACATTGTTATACGACGCACCTATTTCATACTCGTTTCCGTCCTTTAAATCAAAGGCAAGCACTTCTTCGAATATCTCAAGGGCTTCGCGATAGCGATTTTGGCTATGCAAATTCATGGCAATGTTCGATTGGGTAGTAACGAGCAAATAAGGATCATGGAAGGATTTGCTCAAGCGAAGTGCTTTGCCAAAATAGTTTTCAGCTGTTTTTAACTTTTCCTGATCATTGTAAAGAATGCCAAGGTTGTTGTAAGAAATGATAATACCTGCTGTGTCATTTGCAAGCTCAAAAAAACGAATTGCGTTTAACTGCGATGATAAAGCCCGGGAATAATCAGCAAGGTTTTTCTGGCAAACCCCCATGATGTTGTAGGCTGCTCCTAAACGATCGAGGTCACGTTTGCGATCATAATGTGAAATGGCCTGGTTCAAGTACCTGATGGCCGAGTCATAACTATGTAGTTCGTAATGCGCGTGTCCGATGTAGTAGCTGGCCTTAGCTATGCCGATTTTATAGTTGATGGCTTTGGAAGCTTTGAGGGCTTTGTGACCAACAACGATGATGCTATCAGGCTCGTTGTATTGCCAATTGTAACATTTTTCAAGCTGTCGGTTTATTTTCGCCGTATCTGCTTGTGCCCAAACCTCATTGAGGCAAAGGCACAACAGGAGCGCACAAAGAATAAACCGTAGGTGCATGTTTGTTTCAGACGACGTGCTAAAATACAAGGTTTATAATTCTTCCTGGCACAACGATGATTTTTTTCAATGAACGCGTGGCCAAAAACTGCTTCATCTTTTCATCTTCCATGGCTAACTTCTCCAGCTCCTCCTTGCTGCCTTGCTTGGGCAAGGTGATGTTGAAGCGCATTTTACCGTTTTCCTGAACCGGATAATCGAAAGTATCGTCTACCAAATAGCGTTCTTCATAAGTGGGGAAGGAGGCCAAATGTACCGAGCCTTCACCTCCTAGTAACTGCCAGCAACTTTCGGTGAGGTGCGGTGCAAAAGGGGCGAGCAAACGAGTAAGGGGCTCCAGGATGGCTTTTTTGCGGCATTTGAGCGTTTGCAACTCGTTTACACAAATCATGAAAGCACTTACACTGGTGTTGAACGAAAAACGTTCGATGTCATCGGTGATTTTTTTGATGGTGCGGTGCATCAGCTTGAGCTCGGCTTCGGTAGCAGCATCGTTGCTAATGGCTACTTCGCCTGCCTCGTGAAACAAACGCCAAAACTTCTGAAAAAAGCGGTATACGCCTTCAATGCCTTTGGTATCCCAGGGTTTGCTGTCTTCGAGCGGACCCAAAAACATCTCATACATGCGCAACGTATCGGCGCCGTATTGGGCGATGATGTCGTCGGGGTTGACCACGTTCCATTTGGATTTCGACATTTTTTCGACTTCCATACCACAGCGATAAACGCCGTTTGTGCTCGTAGCGCCAGTGGTAGGATCTTCAAGTAGGAATGAAGCGCTGGCGAATTCTTCACGCCAGTTTTTAAAGGCTACAATATCCAATACATCACCATCCACCATGCTCACATCTGCATGAATTGGGGATGTCTTGTATTGGTCTTTTAAGCTGTATGAAACAAATTCGTTCTTTCCCTCAATACGGTAAACAAAACTTGATTTGCCCTGAATCATCCCCTGGTTCACCAGCTTCTTAAAGGGCTCGCGGAAGCCTATAAAACCACGATCGGCTAAAAAATGCGTCCAAAAACGGGCGTAGAGCAGGTGACCGGTGGCATGTTCTGAGCCGCCCATGTACAAATCTACCTGGTTCCAGTAATCGGTGGCTGCACGGTCGGCAAAAGCATCTTTGTTTTGCGGGTCCATGTAGCGCAAAAAGTACCAGCTTGAGCCGGCCCAGCCAGGCATGGTGGTGGTTTCGAGTGGGTGGCCTTGGTAGGTCCAATTTTCGGCACGTGCCAAGGGCGGCTCACCGTCTTCGGTTGGCAGGTATTTGTCGACCGCAGGCAAAGTGATTTGGTCAATGTCTTCGAATGGTACGGCCTTGGCCACGCCTTTTTCGAAATAAATGGGCACGGGCTCGCCCCAATAACGTTGGCGACTGAAAATGGCATCGCGTAAGCGGAACTGGATTTTGCCCTTGCCCAAGCCTTTGGCCTCGAGGGCTGCTATGGCTTTGCCAATCGCTTCGCGAGCCACCACGCCATTGAGGAAATCGCTGTTGATCATGCGGGCATCTTTCGACGGATTGGCTGCTTCTGCTATGTTGCTGCCTTCTACCACATCTACTATAGGCAGGCCGAAATGACGGGCAAAACGCCAGTCGCGTTCATCGCCGCCCGGAACGGCCATCACGGCTCCCGTGCCGTAACCTGCCAATACGTAATCGGCTATCCACACCGGAACTGGCGCACCAGTGAACGGATGGGCCACGTAAGCGCCTGTAAAAGCACCACTCACGCTTTTTACATCGGCCATACGCTCACGTTCGGAGCGGTTTTTGGCTTTAGCTACATAAGCTTCTACCTCTGACTTTTGTGCAGCAGTAGTGATTTGGCTCACCAATTCGTGTTCTGGCGCCAATACCATGAAGGTGACACCGAAAATGGTATCGGGACGGGTGGTAAATACCTCAATCTTTGCATCGTGACCTTGCAGCTGGAAAAAAACCGAAGCACCTTCGGACCGGCCAATCCAGTTCCGTTGCTGCTCTTTGATGGCCTCCGACCAATCTATTTCGTTCAAGCCATCCAACAAACGCTGGGCATAGGCGGTAATGCGCATCATCCACTGCTTCATCATGCGGATTTCAACCGGGTGGCCACCTCGCTCCGAAAGACCGTCTTTCACCTCATCGTTTGCCAAAACGGTGCCCAAAGCCGGACACCAGTTCACCCTTGCTTCGGCCAGGTAGGCCAAACGGTAGTGCATAAGCAGGTCTGCACGCTGTTTTTCATTCATTTGTTGCCAATCGGCCGCTGAAAAGGAGGGGGTTTCATCGGCACAAACGGCCTTTGTTTCGGTATTGCCTGCCTTGTCGAAGGCAGCAATCAAATCGGCAATCGGACGGGCGCAGTCGCTTGTCTGATCGTACCAGCTTTCGAACAACTGCAAGAAAATCCACTGCGTCCAGCGATAATAAGCCGGGTCGCAGGTTTGTACTTCGCGGTCCCAGTCGTAGCTGAATCCAATTTTATCGAGTTGTTCCTTGTATCGTTTGATGTTGGTTTCGGTGGTGATGGCCGGATGCTGTCCGGTTTGTATGGCATATTGTTCAGCCGGCAAGCCAAAGGCATCGAAGCCCATGGGGTGCAACACATTGTAACCTTGCATGCGCTTGTAGCGACTTACAATGTCGCTGGCGATGTAGCCAAGCGGATGACCCACGTGTAATCCCGCACCTGAGGGGTAGGGAAACATGTCGAGTACATAATATTTAGGTTTTTTATCGTCTATCGAACCAGTGCGGTAAATGGCCTGATTGCGCCAAAAGGCTTGCCAATGAGCTTCTTGTTGAGCGAAAGAATATTCTGACATGGGAAAAATCTGAACAGCAAAAATAGCAATTGCGTGAATTATTAACCGAAAGGATGCTAAAATACCCCAAAGCAGGTGGTGCTGCGCGAATAAATCTTATTTTAGCGCATTCATTTGTATGTCGGAACAGTCACAACTCAAATATTTCAGGCGAAAAGCCAGGCGGACCACCATAACGGCCGTTATCAGCATTTCTTTAGTGCTTTTTTTGTTAGGCATGTTTAGCGTTTTGGTGATGAATGCCAAAATGCTCTCAGATTACATCAAAGAAAACCTTGAAGTGCAAATTTATGTGCAAGAGGACGCAGAACTACGCGACATAAAAACTTTAGAACGCCAGCTAAAAGCTTATCCCTTTGTGAAAGAACTTGACTTCGTTTCGAAGGAAACTGCTGTTCAAATATTGACGGAAGACCTGGGTGAGAACTTCGTCGACTTTTTAGGTTACAATCCCTTGCTAGCTTCCTTTAACCTAACAGTAAACGCCAGCCATGCCAACACCGACAGTTTGTTGCAGGTGAAGCAGCAGTTGCTTTCGAATCCAATTGTGAAAGAGGTCTATTACCAGGATGTTGTTTTAGATTTAATCAACAAAAACTTGCGCACCATGGCATTGGTAGTAGGTGCCTTCAGTGTATTGCTTTTGCTCATTACGGTAACGCTTATCAACAATTCTATCCGCCTTTCGCTTTACTCGCAGCGTTTTCTTATCAAAAGCATGCAGTTGGTGGGAGCAACCTCTTGGTTCATCAAAAAACCATACCTCGGTAAGAGCTTGGTGCAAGGACTGCTCAGCACCATTATTTCTGTGGGGTTGTTGTTTGGCGTATTACAAATTGGCGACGCGCAATTGCCAGAACTAAAAAGTTTACGCAACGAACAATTTACCTTGCTCATTGCAGGCGGCATGTTACTCATTGGCTTGGTCATCAGCCTGATGAGTACTTGGTTTGCCATTTCAAAATATCTACGCAATAAAATCGACGACTTATACTAATGAAAGCTCCTCAAAAAGAACAACAAGTGCTGCTATTCAGCAAAAAAAACTATACCCTCATGTTGGTAGGTTTGGGATTGATTGCATTGGGCAACATCCTCATGATTGGCAATGAAGATATTTACAGCTTTACCAAAATCACTTTGGCGCCGGTGCTCATCATGGCAGGCTTCCTATTAGAGATTTATGCCATCATGTTTCGTCCAAAGAAACAGGCATGACGTGGTTACAGGCAGTAATCATTGCCATTGTTGAAGGGCTGACCGAGTTTTTGCCGGTTAGTTCAACAGGACATATGATATTGGCTTCGGCATTGATGGGCATTCACGAAGATGACTTTGTGAAATCGTTCGAAGTGATTATTCAATTGGGGGCCATTCTCGCTGTGTTGGCTATTTACTACAAGCGCTTTTTGGTAAGTTTTGATATTTACCTCAAGTTGTTTGTCGCTTTTTTGCCTACAGGGATAATGGGTTTTTTGGCATACAAAACCATCAAGGCTTATTTGTTCAATCCTACCACGGTGAGTATTTCGCTCATTGTGGGCGGCATTGTTCTCATTTTGCTCGACAAATGGACTGCAAAACGCGAAAGCCGCTACGCCGAAATTGAGCACATCAGTTACCTCGATGCTTTTAAAATTGGTGTCATTCAATGCTTGAGCATGATTCCAGGTGTATCGCGCTCGGCAGCTACCATTTTTGGTGGCGTTTATTCGGGCTTTAACCGGGTACAAGCAGCTGAATTCAGTTTTTTACTGGCCATTCCAACCATGTTTGCTGCAACCGGATACGACGTACTAAAAAATCACGAGCTTTTTACTGCAGACACTGCGCCCATTATGGCCCTTGGTGCAGCCGTTGCCTTTGTGGTGGCCCTTTTGGCTGTAAAAGCTTTTGTTAGTTTTTTAACCAAATACGGCTTTAAGCATTTTGGTTGGTACCGCATTGTTATTGGCGTGTTGTTTTTGGTATATGCCTACAGCACTGGTCTGCAATTAGGGGTTTAAAAGATGCAACATACGCGGCCGGAAGGCGAAATTTTACTTTTTAACAAGCCCTTGGGTTGGACTTCATTCGATCTTGTTAAAAAAGTCAGAAATACGCTACGCATCAAAAAAGTGGGGCATGCCGGTACACTTGATCCGCTGGCCACCGGCTTAATGATCTTATGTACTGAAAAACAGACCAAGCAAATTGCCGAATTAACAGGTAAAGACAAGGTATACACAGGCACATTGCGACTTGGCCAAACCACACCTAGCTACGACTTAGAGACCGAATTGACCGATGCCGTTGATGTGTCGTACATTACCTTAACGCAGCTGCAGCAGGCAGTCGAGGCTTTTGTAGGTGAAATCAGTCAACGTCCACCGGCCCATTCAGCTGTCAAGGTTGATGGAAAACGGGTTTACAAATCGGCTCGGGCTGGTGTGGAAGTCGAGATTCCCTTGCGACAGGTAAACGTGTATGCTTTCGAAATCACCGGATTCGAACTCCCCGAAGTACACTTTAGGATACATTGCAGCAAGGGTACCTATATTCGTTCGTTGGTGCATGATCTGGGCCAAGCCTTGGGAGTAGGTGCGGTGCTTACGGCGCTTTGTCGTACTGCCATTGGCGACTTAAAGCTCGAAGATGCCCTGGAATTGGATAATTTTATAGCCGAACGCAAGGTGCAAACACAAGCAAATGCAGGTAATACGAGGCATTAACCATCAAAACACGGGAGCACCCCTGGTACTTACCATTGGTTCATTCGATGGGGTGCACCTAGGGCATCAACAATTGCTTGAAACGTTGAAGAAACGTGCTGCAGCAATTGGCGGTAGGTCGGCATTGATGACTTTTACCCCTCACCCGCGTATTGCTTTGAACAAAGACCGCGACAAACTTCGGCTCCTTACCAATGATTTTGAAAAGGAAGCCCTGTTAAAGCGATTTGGCTTGGATGTGCTCTTTTTAGTCCCTTTTGACAGTGCATTTTCACAGCAAGAAGCCAGTGTATTTTTGCATGAAGTGCTTTTGAAGCAGCTGGGCGTAAAGCATTTGGTGATTGGCTATGACCACCGATTTGGTAAAAACCGTGGAGGAGATTTCTCTTTTTTGCAGTCAGAAGCTGAACGTACCAAGGCCTTTTCGGTCGAAGAAATTTCGCAACAAACCATCGATGATTTGGCCATCAGCTCGACCAAAATACGCTTGTCGCTTGAATCGGGAGATGTTGGACTTGCAAATAAATTACTTGGTTATCATTATGCATTGCGTGGAACCGTTGTTCAAGGCGACCAAATTGGACGCCGGTTGGGTTATCCTACAGCCAATTTGGCTACCAATGACCCTTACAAGCAAATACCGGGTGCTGGCGTGTATGCCACCGAGGTGAAGATCAATGGCCATTCGTTACCTGCAATGACCTACATTGGCATGCGACCAACCATCAATGGCCAGGTGAACAACATTGAAACGAACATTTTTGACTTCCAGGGTGACTTGTACGGACAGACCATTGAAGTGGCATTTTGCTGTCATATGCGTCATGATTTGAAGTTTAATAGCTTGGAAGAGCTCACTGCACAAATTTCACTCGATGAGCGCAAAGTACGTTTGTACTTTGGTTTGGCTTAAGCCATAAGCTTATAAACCATTTCTTTCAACAACTCACCTTCGGATGTTTCGGTGCTACCCAGCCCTTTTGATTTCAAATCATATTCAAGTAGCAAGCCGATAGCTTTTTTTGTTTTTGGCAGGCTAAAGTTGCGTGCATAGGTTTCATAGTCCTTTAGGAAATACGGATTCACCCCAAGTGCAGCTGCCATTTGTGCTTGCGGCATGCCTTTGTGGTGGTGGAAATTGTACACTTTACTGAAAAAAGAATACAGAGAACCGATGCATACCGGCATGCTGAAATTACTGGCTTTTGGACTTTCAGCAAAATAGCTGACAATTTGGAAAGCCTTAAGTGTATCACGTTTACCAATGGCATTCTGCAATTCGAAGACATTGTAGTCACGGCTTATGCCAACATATTTTTCGATGAGTTCCACAGTAATGGCCGCTCCTTTAGTAAGGTTGATGGCCAATTTTTCAACTTCAGAAGCAATGCGACTGAGGTTATTGCCGAGGTATTCCGACATGATGGTAGCCGTTTCTGAAGATACCTTGAAACCTTGTTCTTGGATAAATCCTTCAATCCATTTGGCTAACTGATAATCTTTTACCTTTTCGCTCAGAAAAATTAGTCCTTTTTCATCCGCCGCTTTGTATGCTTTTTTTCGCTTATCGAGGGTTTTGCCTTTGAATGCAAGCACCAAGAATGTACTGCCCAAGGGCTTTTCGAAATATGATTGTAGTTTTTCGTATTCCTTGTCGCTCAAGCCTTGGGCTTCTTTTACCAAAACCAATTGTTGATTGGCCATCATTGGAAAGCGTCGGGCTGCATTTACTATGGTTACGGCATCTACATCACGACCATAAAACACAGTTTGGTTGAATCCCTTTTGATCTTCGCTGATGGCTTGTTGCTCAATCCAATTGGTGAGCTGGTCCATGAAAAAGGCCTCCTCGCCGTGCAAAAGCAGGATGGGTGGATATTGCCCTTTTTTAAGCAATTCGAGCAGGGCTGGATATGCTACTTGCGCCATCTTAGAAACGCAGGTGTTTAACCGTTAAGCCATTGTTTATGAGTTGCTTCAATGAACCAATGCCAATTCGCAAGTGGTTTTCGACATAGTTTGCGGTGACTTTGGCATCGCTTTCAGCAGTTTTAACGCCTTCGGGTATCATGGGTTGATCGCTCACAAGCAATAAAGCGCCAGTTGGAACACCATTGTAGAAGCCTGTAGAAAACACAGTTGCCGTTTCCATATCAATGGCCATGGCGCGGATGGTTTGCAGGTATTTTTTGAACACCTTATCGTGTTCCCAAACCCGGCGGTTGGTGGTGTAAACAGTGCCAGTCCAATAGTCCATACCAAAATCCCGCACTGTGGTTGAAATGGCTTTTTGGAGGGCGAAAGAAGGGAGGGCTGGTACTTCAGGCGGAAAATAGTCGTTTGATGTACCTTCACCGCGAATGGCGGCAATGGGCAAAATCAAATCTCCGATAGCATTTTTGCGTTTGAGACCGCCACATTTACCCAAAAACAAAACGGCTTTTGGCTTTATTGCTGTGAGCAAATCCATCATGGTAGCTGCCATGGGGCTGCCCATGCCAAAGTTGATGAGGGTAATGCCATCGGCAACCACGGTTTGAATGGGTTTGTCTTGCCCCATGATTGGCACATCGTACCATTCTGAAAACAGTTTGAGATAGTTTGAAAAATTGGTAAGGAGCACGTATGGCGTAAAATCTTCAAGTGGTCGGCCGGTATAACGGGGTAGCCAGTTCTTTACAATCTCTTCTTTCGTTTTCATACTTTTGAGGGCAGAATTGAGATACAAGTATACGCCACAAAAGGCGTGAGTTATGCACAAACAAGCCCTCAACCTTCCACCATTTGCATACAAATTCAAAACACTGGATGGGAAGGCCGCATTGTTCGATGTCTTTCGCCGGAAATACGTGGTGATTACACCCGAGGAGTGGGTCAGGCAGCACTTATTGCATTTTTTGGTGGCGCAAAAGGCTTTTCCTATCAGCCTCATTTCGGTTGAGAAGGAATTGCTGGTAGAGGGTTTAAAAAGGCGGTACGATGCGGTGGTTTATGATGCCCATTTCAAGCCGCTTTTGCTCATTGAATGCAAAGCACCTCAGGTGGCCATTACACAAGCCGTTTTCGACCAGGCCGCCCAATACAACCGCACACTCCAAATTCCGTATATTTTGGTAAGTAATGGCTTACAGCACCTCATGGCCAAAGTTGACCACGAAGCAGGCCGCTATATTTTTGCACAAGAGCCCCTTAAATATTCCGATTTGACGGCTGGTGTTTAAAGCGATTTGGCCAAAATCTCCATATCGCCATTCAGCAGCACTTCGCTGCCCTCATCGGTTTTGATAGAGTTTAGCAACATGGCTTTGGCAATGGTTTCGGCTTTGATAGAACGATAGCGAACGGGCAATAATTTTTCGAATACGGGAAAAACAGCCAATGCCATTTTTTCGCCCAAACGGCTTTCTTGTCGCTTTGTTAAAATGAGTCCCGGACGATAAATCGATAGCCTTTTCAATGCCATTTTTTGAAGAGCAGTCTCCATCTCTCCTTTCACCTGGTTGTAAAAGAAACTTGATTTGGCATCGGCACCAATAGCGCTCACCACGCTGAAATGAGCCACACCCGATTGTGCTGCCAATATGGCGGCGTTCACCACCATATCGTAGTCAACCGCTCTGAATGCCTCTTTGCTGCCTGCCTTGGCCATGGTGGTGCCCAAACAACAATAAACCCTGCTTACACTTGCAAAAGCATCGAGGTGGTTGGTGAGCTGATCCATGTTTGCCTTTACAAACTGTAGCTTATGGTGATCGAAAGCTGGCGCCTTGCGTCCGAGACATATGATTTGATTCACCTTGTCGCTTTTGATCAGTTCGGTTAGGAGCGCACTGCCTGTAGCGCCGGTATAGCCAAGAATGAGTGCATTAAAATAGGGGGAAGAGATAGACATGATCAGGCGTGGTGATAAGGTTCGTTTTTGAGAATGGTGAAAGCACGGTACAGTTGTTCGGCAAAAATCAGGCGGATGATTTGATGCGAAAAGGTCATTTTAGATAGCGATAATTGATAATTCGCCCTTTCATAAACTTCTTTCGAAAAGCCGAATGCGCCGCCTACAACAAAATCAACCTGACTTTGTCCGCCAACCATCCATTTTTCGAGTAATTGTGCAAAAGCAGCTGAGTCGGGTTCTTTGCCGCGTTCATCTAGCAGTACCACCCAACTTTTGGTACCAAAGCTTTTTAAAAGCAAGTCTCCCTCACGCTTTTTGACTTCTTCGACGGGTAATTGGCCCGAAAGCTTGGGTTGCCCAATGACCACGGTTTCGAAATGGCAATAATGCTTGAGTTTTTTCTCAAAAAACTCCAGGCCATCTTCTACAAAACCATCCTGGTGTTTGCCCACCAGCAGCAATCTCACACGCAACATGCACAAAAATAAAAAAGCCTCCACGAGGGAGGCTTTGTAATTCAAAAATTAGGATTATTTGTCGATGCTCAACAATTCCACTTCGAAAATGAGGGTGCTGTTTGGACCAATCAACTGACCAGCGCCACGCTCACCGTAAGCCAAGTTGCTTGGCAGGAAGATGCGGAATTTAGAACCAACGGGCATCAACTGAAGGGCTTCTGTCCAGCCTGCAATCACACCGTTGAGGGGGAAAGTAGCAGGCTGACCACGCTCTACCGAGCTATCGAATACAGTGCCGTCGATGAGGGTTCCATGGTAATGCACGGTTACCTTGTCGGTTGCCGCAGGCTTGGGGCCTTCACCCATTTTGATGACTTCATATTGCAAACCGCTGGCTGTGGTGGTGATACCGGCTTTTTTGCCGTTTTCTACCAAGAAAGCCTCGCCTTTGCTTTTGGCTTCGCCAGCTTTTTTCTCCATGAGGGTAGAGAAATAATTTTGAATGGTCTGGTTAGCATCTTCTTCATTGATGGCGAGTGTTTTGCCACCCATTACGTCTTCCATGGCTTTCATCATGGTGGCAAGGTTGATGTCACCGAAACCCTGACCTTTCAGGTTGGTGCCAATGTTCACTCCGAGGCTGTAGCTAACCGAGTCGATTTGCGTTTTCATTGTTGCGTTTTTGTCTGATTTTTTCTGACCGTTACAAGCGGTAAAAGCGAATACGCTGATGCTTGTGAGGAGGATGAGCGATTTGAAATGCATAATTTTCAAGATGAAGGCACGAAGATAGGAGAAAGTGCTTCAATTGCCATAAGGCGTAAGCATTTTACAGAACATTAACACCAAAAATACCTGATAAACGTACTTTGAGTGGTTCAATGACCATTTCATCGGCCAAAAATTCAAAGCACAGACCATCGTTTTCATAAGTGGTTTGGTTGGGCTTGAGCTGCAGTTCGTTCATGACTTTCTGTAAATCAGCCATGTGAACATATGAGCAGCAGACTTTCAAGCTGCGCCAACGCATAACAGGAGTAAGACGCGATGCTGTCAGGGCATCTTCCACCGCACCTCCATAGGCGTCAATTAACCCTCGCACTCCCAACAAGGTTCCGCCAAAATAACGGATAACAACGGCAAGCGTGTTGGTTAGTCCTGCGCTGTCGAGTGCATGAAGGATGGGTCTGCCTGCGCTACCTGCTGGTTCTCCGTCGTCGTTGATGCGATAAACTTCGCCACCTTCTCCCAAACGGTAGGCATAGCACCAGTGGCGGGCCGTTGGGTGTTCATGGCGTAATTGTTCTATCAGAGGGGCAACCTCTTCTAGCTGGGTAATGGGGTAGAGATAAGCCAGAAACTTGCTCCCTTTTTCACGCAATTGGCCGTAAGCGGGAGCTACAAGTTGCTTTTTGCGATTCATAGACTGGAAGCGTAAATCAAAATGGCACCGAGTGCAGCGGCAAGCCCCCACCATTGCTTACCACGGGGTTTTTCGGCAAACAACAGGGCAGCGGCTACACTTGCCAACAAAATGATACCAACATTGAGCATGGGGAAAACAAACGCTGCTGGTAAACCACTACCAAAAGCCTTTAACAATGTAAATACTGCTGTAAAATTGGTAATGCCCAACAACATACCTGAACCTACAGAACGCCAATGCCAATTTATTTGCTTTTGTAAGCTCAAAAGTCCGACCCCAAGCCAGCCGAAAAGTCCTGCCGTTCCAAACAAGGTCATTAAAAACAAAGGTTGTTGGTCGGGCCGCAGTTGGTGCGACTCGGTGTATTGAAGCAGGCTGTCGGCCAGGCCGCCTCCTAAAAATATGAGCGAGGGCATCAACCATCTGCCGCTTTTTTGCGCATTCCTTTCATCACCTGTACTTTGCAACCAAACGGCCAATAGTGCCAAAAGCAAGGCCATTCCGTGCCGCCAATCGAAGGGTGATTGTGTGTAAAGGTAGGTAGCGGCCATGGGTACCACAAAGCTCATTTTTGAAGCCGTGGTGGTGATGTTCACGCCAAGTGCCTGTGCTGAATGACCGATGAGCACGAAGAGCGCTACATACAAAAATCCGATTACAAAAGCTGCGGCTAACCAAGGTGGAGTAGTTCCTGGTTCGCTCAAACCAGCATCGGGCATGCTCCAATAAGCCAACGTTACGCATATCACGTAATTTACAGCCACTGCCAATCGTGTATCGGCTTGCCATCGTTCAAAAAGGCGGAACCAAATGAAATTTGCGGCCGAAAGGGCCATGCTGAGTAATAGCCAGCCCATGCTTAAGGCTTTTGGGGAATGTAGTAGCCGAGGGTATCGCCACCGATGGCTTCTTCCCTCGTCAAAATAGCGTTTGAAGGAAGTTCAGGCGCTTTTAAGCCTGCCGAAAGTAGGCGAGGAGCGGTAATGCGGCGGATTTCGTCCCAATTACCACTTTCTAAAAATGCCTGAAAGGTCGCAGCACCTCCTTCAACTAAAAGGGACTGTACATTTCTTTCGTAAAGGCTGTTAAGTATTTTTGGTAAAGAAATGGCCAATTGTTCTTTTTTGTAGGATAGTTGCTCGGTTGGTGCTTGTGCATCGAAAAGACGATGGTGATTGGGGAGTGGGGCATGGGTAAGTACCAGCCGCAATGGATTTGGCCCATCTACCAGGCGCGTGGTAAGCTCGGGGTCATCGGCCAAAACGGTACGGGCTCCAACCAAAATGGCAGCCTCGCTTGCCCGCCAGCGGTGGGTAAGAAGTCGGCTTTCGCTGCTGCTGATCCAATAGGGTGCATTGCCGGCTGGTGCCATAAATCCATCGGCACTTTGGGCCCATTTGAGGATGATGTAGGGACGTTTTTCTGCCAAAAAAGTGAAAAAGCGGCGATTGAGGTATTTACATTCACTTTCAAGTACGCCTACGCAGGTTGCTATGCCCGCCGCTTCTAATTGAGCAAGTCCCTTGCCTGCAACCAGGGCAAAAGGATCGAGGGTGCCAATAACTACCCGCTTGACCTTCGATGCTACCAACAACAAACTGCACGGGGGCGTTTTGCCAAAGTGCGCACAGGGCTCCAGGGTAACATACACCGTACTCTCCTGCAACAATGCTTTGTTTTTTACCGAGGCAATCGCATTTACTTCGGCATGCGCATGACCGTATTGTCGGTGCCAACCTTCGCCTATGATTTGGTTATTGTACACCACCACACAACCAACACGTGGGTTGGGGGCCACATAGCCGGTGCCAAGCCGGGCGAGCTCAATGGCGCGTTGCATGAAAATTTCGTCGGTGAAGGAGGCAAACATGGGGCACAAAATTAGGACAATTGCCTGCGATTGTTGCAAGCGGGACGTTTCAAAGGCATATTTGCAGCATGAACACCCAAAGCAACTGGCAACAACTTAAAAAAACAGCCTTTGACGCGGCCTTAGACCATTTGTACGAGGCCGATGAATTGCGCGCCATGTGGTTGTGGTGGCTCGAAAAGCGAATAGGAATTCCCAGGAGCGCTTATTTGAGTCGCCAATTCGAAATACCGAGCGCAGAATTAAAAGCGCAATTGGCCGGAGATGTAAACGAACTTAAGCAGGGTGTTCCTTTCCAATACGTTGTCAACGAGGCTTGGTTTCTCAATCGCAGCTTTGTACTGAATCGTTCGGTGCTCATTCCGCGCCCCGAAACCGAAGAATTGGTGTGCTGGATATTAGAAGGTGAAAGTGATTTAAGCAAAACCCGCCTGATTGATTTAGGCACGGGAAGCGGTATCATCCCCATCAGCGTTGCCTTGGCGAAGCCCCAATGGCAAATATATGGCCTTGAACTTTCGGCAGCAGCTTTGGCAACCGCTCGTGAAAATGCCCAAAGGTTAGGTGCTGCTGTAGAATGGCTAGAAGGCGATATGCTCTTGGCTTCTTTGCCCGAATGGGATATTCTGGTAAGTAATCCGCCATACATTCCTTATGCTGAGGCCAATACCTTGCTGCCAAGGGTGCGTGAACAAGAACCGGCGATGGCTTTGTTTTCGCCCAATGAAGATCCTTTGATATTTTATCGAAACATTGCCCAACGCTTACGCCTTGCGGGACCAGGTAAAACGGTTTACCTGGAGTTGAATTACGAAAAAGCCCCCGAAATTGGGGGCTTGTTTGAAGGTTTTGACTGTACTTTCAAAACCGATATGCAAGGCAAAACGCGCATGTTGCGTGTTCGGTCCTAAGCAATTTGGGCACTGCTCGCAGGCATTTGGCGGTTTACTTTTTTGAGCAATCCTTGCAACACTTTGCCTGGACCTACTTCGGTAAACTCAGAAGCGCCGTCGGCAATCATTTGCTGCATGGTTTGGGTCCAACGAACAGCGCCAGTTAATTGGTTGATTAGATTGGCTTTGATGGCTTCGGGGTCGGTAACCCCTTGTGCAGTTACATTTTGGTAAATGGGGCAGCGAGGTGCGCTGATGGGGGTTTGCCGAATAGCCGCTTCAAGTTCTAGCCTGGCTGGTTCCATCAATGGACTGTGGAATGCACCTCCTACCGAAAGCATCACTGTTTTTAATGCGCCTGCTTCGCTCAAAGCCGCATTGGCTTTTTCTACACCAGCAAAACTGCCCGAAATAACCAATTGACCTGGACAATTGTAATTGGCAGGTACTACTACTTCATCGGTAATGCCAGCACAAACCTGCTCAACAACGGCGTCATCGAGTCCCAACACAGCAGCCATGGTCGACGGTTGGAGTTCACAGGCTTTTTGCATGGCCAAGGCACGTTTGGAAACCAACAGTAGACCGTCCTCGAAACTCATGCTGCCGCAGGCTACCAAGGCAGAAAATTCGCCCAAAGAGTGTCCAGCAGCCATATCAGGTTGAAAAGCATCGCCCAGCAATTTGGCCAAGATCACCGAATGGAGAAAAATGGCAGGTTGGGTTACTTTGGTTTGACGGAGTTCTTCTTCGGTGCCGTCGAACATGATATCCGTGATGCGAAAACCCAGTAAGGCATTGGCTTGTTCAAACATCTGTCGTGCCACGGGATGTTGCTCGTATAAATCTTTGCCCATACCGGGAAACTGGGCACCCTGGCCCGGAAATACATATGCTTTCATTTGGCTGGTTTTATGGCAAACGTAGTTGCCGGTTTGTTGCAAGAATAAAAAAAGCGCGCTTATCGGCGGCCTTTTGGACCGAAATATTCCACAAAGTTCCGCTCGGTTTCATACAGCTTGATGCTGTATAAGCGGTAATTTTCTGCAGTAAGGTGTGCTTCTAACTGTTCCCATATGCCCATGGCAATGTTTTCGGTCGATGCCATCTTACCCGCCATGAAGGGCACATCGAGGTTGATGTTGCTGTGATCGAGCACATCAACCACATAGGTTTTGATGATGGTACTCATTTTTTTAAGGTCCATCACAAAGCCAGTTTCAGGGTCAGGAGTGCCTTCTAGGGTCACGTACAAATCAAAATTATGTCCGTGCCAATTTTTATTGGCACATTTGCCGAATACTGCCTCGTTCTGTTCGTTGCTCCAATTGGGATTGTACAACTTATGAGCGGCATTAAAATGCTCTTTGCGTGTGAGGTAAATCATAATTACAGGCCGCAAATATAGCACTTAGAGCGCATTTGATGTGTAATGCGGTTTGCTAGCAAATGAGCGCCGCTTTTTTGGCTTAAATCGGTATAATTGGGTTTATTTTTGAGGCATGATTGTAATTACAGGTGCAGCGGGATTTATTGGTAGCTGCTTGGCTGCAGGTTTACTGGAGGCAGGATACGGCGATTTGGTGTTAGTCGATGATTTTTCAAGAACGGATAAAATGCCTAACCACACTGCTAAAGCAGCACGGAGGGTTGATAGAAATAACTTTTTTGCATGGCTTGACCAAGAACACCGCAGCGTTCAATACATTTTTCATTTAGGAGCCCGCACTGATACAACCGAGTTCAATAAAGAATTGCTTTTTGATTTGAACTTCTATTTTACGCAAAATCTGTGGCAACGCTGTGTGAATTATGGTTTGCCTTTGGTGTATGCAAGTTCTGCGGCAACCTATGGTGACGGTAAATGTGGTTTTAATGATGATGAAGCAGCACTCGAAACATTGTATCCACTAAACCCATATGGCGAATCAAAACATGCCTTCGATCAATGGGTGCAGCAGCAAAGCCAAAGGCCCTTTCAATGGGTTGGACTTAAATTTTTCAATGTTTATGGTCCCAATGAATACCACAAGGGTCGTATGGCATCGGTAGTTTATCACACCTTCAACCAGATACAACAAACCGGTAAAATGCACTTGTTTCGGTCGCACAAAGCCGAATACAAAGACGGTGAGCAGCTTCGCGATTTTATTTATGTAAAAGATGTGGTGAAAGTTTGTCTTTGGCTTATGGAGAATCGCAAAGTTTCGGGTTTGTTCAATTTGGGTACTGGTCAGGCTCGGACATTTCTTGATTTAAGCCGTGCCGTTTTTAAGGCACTCAACCTCGAACCCAACATTGAGTTCATAGACACTCCTTCCGACATACGCGATAAATACCAATACTTCACAGAAGCCAATATGAATAAGTTGCGTGCATCGGGTTACCATGCATCTTTTACTTCATTAGAAGAAGGTGTAACCAACTACGTTACTTGCTTTTTGAAAAACAAGGTTTACTATTAATGAAGAAAAGAGCCTTTCTTGAAGTTGGGGTCTGGGGTATCTTTATTTTCACCTTGCTCTTTGGTGTTTACAGCCAAATGGCAGTGAAACAACCTGTTGCTGAGTTTTTAGCTGGCGCGGCTGGCAAATTCGAACGCTATATGCAACAGGAAGCCCGCGTTTTCAAAAAATGGCATAGCAAGGAAGAATTGCGTGCTGCTGTAGAATTTGAGTTTTGGCAGCAAAAGCTTCAATCACAAGGATTGGGTGGTTTTTTACAAGTTTACCAAGATGATTCACTGATATTTTGGAACAACAGTCGTTTCACGGGAGCCTTTGAGCCAACCCAAATAACAGGCTTTGTGGCACTTGAAAACCTCAGCGGGTATTTGATCAAGCAACAAACAGCTGGGTATAACCTGTTTTACCTCATTCCCTTGCGCGACAACTATGCCTACGAGAATCGCTTCTTACAAAACCGATATTTTCTTCATTTCGATGCCATTGATGAAATCAAATTGCTTCCAGTAGGAGGTGTTGGACAACCGGTTCGCGGTCCGGATGGCCAAATTGCGTTTCACATAGGCGTACAAGGCAATCCGGGATACATCAACCTGCCATCGAACGAAAAATTCTCAGGGAGCTGTTTTTTATTGGCTATCGCTGCTGCGATTTTTTTATTCTTCTTACGCATTGAAAGAGAGCAGGTTGAACGCAAGGCATGGTACAGTTTGCTTGAATTCATGCTACCCGTACTTATCATTCGGATATTACTCTTTCAATACCGTACAGAATTGGGACTAGGGGCATTGCCACTGTTCGATCCAGCCATTTTCGCCTCCCATTGGTTGTTGCCCTCATTTGGTGATTTGCTTTTACATTTACTGGTAATCGTTCTCTTTTTGCTCTTTTTATTTCGCTACCGCAATATCTATCATCAAAAACAAGCAGGTTTCATTCGCGTATTCAAATCGTTTCCATCCTTGTTTTTGATTAGCATGTTGGTGGTGTTTTTCTTCCTTGTGTCCTTGCTGATTTGCCGTGACTTGGTATTCAGCAGTGATATTCCCATAGGAATTGACCAATTGTTTGAATTCAATGCTTATACCTATTTAGCATTATTTACGTATTTGATTTTCATATGCATTAATGCTGCTCACTTCTATTTATTATTTAAATACCTGCTTCGCGACAAAAGCCTAATGCGCGTGTCAGTGCTATTTATGCTCATTGCAGGCTTTATCATTTGGGTTTTCAGCTTTACGGGCGAACAAGTATGGTTACGTAAGTATGCTGCCTGGTGGGTGCTTTTGGTTGGAGTTGTTTTCTGGCTGAGGCTACACCGTTGGAGGCATAGGCAGACATATTATATCTTGGTAGCACTCTGGAGTATGTTTGTTGGCTATCAGGTGAGCGAAGCGCTCTTTCGCAAACAAATTGAAAATGCCCGTTATACAGCCAGAAAGATTTATGCCCCTAACGATGCAACAGCGGTGTATTTGTTCCTTGATTTGGTTCCGCGTCTTCAAGAAGATGACTTGTTAAAAAACCAAGCTATTGTCACATTGGATGACCAGCAAAGGTTACAAAGCCGTTTGGGATACGAGTATTTTAAGGGATATCTTGAAAAGTACCTGCTGGCCGAAACAAGTGTTTTGCAAGGGCCTGGCGTACAGCCACAACAGACTGTCAATATTGCTGAGGATTTGCAGCAATTTGATCGATTTAGCATGTTGAGGCAGTTTAAACAAAATGCCCGACAGGGTTATACCATGCGTGTTCCATTTGTTGGAGTCAATAACACGGTCGATACCTTGTTTATGCGATTGTTGCAAAAAAGCCTCAAACCAGAGAGCCCCTTGCCCAATTTGTTAATCGAGGGAGACTTGGTTTCGCGTGAAAGTTTCAGTTCCTTCTCATTTGCCGTTTATGAGGAAAACAAGCTGATCCAGCAAGGAGGCAAATACCCTTATCAACTGATTGACAATAGTTGGAAAAACAGTGAAGGTGAATTTAACCTCATACAATTGGATGGGCTGTCGCATTTTATCTATCGTCCCGACGACGCCAATATCATTGTTGTAAGTTTTGCAGCTGCAGGTTGGGTGAGGCCTTTATCTGTCGCATCTGGATTATTCACGCTGGCTATTTTGTTGCTTTTTTTAGCCAATAGGGTGGTTGATACCAGGGCGAGCTGGCGACGATTTGTACGGCTGAGTTATCGGAATCGAATCGAAATTGCCCTGATTGGGTCGGTATTAGCCATTTTACTTTTTATAGGATACATCACGATTACCTACACTGTTTTACGCAGCAAGTCGAATACAGAGGAATTGGTAACTGGTCGGCTACAGGATATTCAATCTGCCGTGGAAGGTGGCTTGAGGTTGCGTACCGGATTGCTTCAAATCAGTCCTGCCCAACGCTCGGAATTAAATCAGGTTTCTGGGAATTTACAGGCTGACTTTTCTATTTTTGATTTACAAGGCAGGTTGATTTTTAGCTCTCAAACCAAAATGTATGAAAGGGGCTTGTTAGGCAATTACATGCATCCACAAGCTTATAACGAAGTCGCGCGTTCACAAAGAACCATCTTTCTGCAGAGTGAAGAAATAGGTGATTTCAGCTTTACATCGGCTTACGTACCCTTACGTGACAGCAAATCACAGTTGGTCGGCATTTTGAACATGCCTTCGTTTGATACCGATGCTCAAGAGCAGGCTGAGTTAAATGAGTTTGTAGGGAATCTTGTTAGCCTCTACTTCATCATTTTACTGGCGGCTTCTGTCATTGTATTTTGGTTAGCCGAGCGCATTACATCTCCAATTCAACTGATTACACAAGTTATTAACCGCACCAAAGAAGGTTTACGTGGCCAAATGCCCGATTGGAAGCGAGAAGATGAAATAGGTGTGCTGATAAACAGCTACAATGCCATGGTGCAAGAGCTAGATCAAAGTGCGGTATTGCTAGCTCGTTCAGAAAGGGAATCTGCATGGCGTGAAATGGCAAGGCAGATTTCCCATGAAATTCGAAACCCACTAACCCCCATGAAACTCAAGCTACAACGACTGCTTCGTGATTTCACCGAAAACCCCGAACGTTTTAAAGATCGATTTAAAAGCGAAACTGGATTGGTGCTTGAGCAAATCGATGTATTAGCAGCTGTGGCCGGCGAATTCAGCTCATTTGCACAAGTACAAGTAGGTGAGAAATCGGTTTTCGATTTGCGCGAAAGCCTACAATCGGTGGTCTCATTGTACGATCAGGGCGGGAAGTTACAATTCGTTGATTTGACCCGTCCCGCTATTGAAATTCCACAAGGAAATTCAATTTTGATGCGTGAGCGCCAAAGTTGTGCTGTATTTGGCGATGCCATGCAAATTCAGCGTGCCTTCCAGAACCTCATAAAAAACGCACTGCAGGCCGTTCCTGAAGAACGAATGCCTGAGGTCAAAGTCACACTCAGCAGATCAGATGCACTTTGGGTGATTGAGGTTACCGATAATGGAACAGGAATTGCAGCCGAAAACCGTGATCGGATTTTTCAACCCAATTTTACTACCAAGAGTTCAGGAATGGGCTTGGGCTTGGCTATTGTAAAAAAAATCATGGAGCAAAATGAAGGTCAAGTTGGATTCGAAACAACAGAAGGTGTAGGTACTCGTTTTTATGTTCGCTTGCCCGTGTACAACGAACCTGCATGATAAAAAAGCACCTATTTGGGTTGATGTGCCTGTTTTGCTTGGCAAAAGTCACGCAAGCTCAAAATGTAGCCTGGAAGCAAAAAAGCTTGGTTTTTACGAAAGACTCCATATTGGTTGATAATTTGCCCATCGTACCAGGGAGCATGAGCTATTTAAACAATCAAGGGCAATGGCAACAACTTGCTGATTCTGCGCTTCTAGACAATAAGTATTTTTCAAAATTTTACTTTAAAAAAGATACTATTGTTGTTCGGTATCGGGTATTGTCTTATGACCTAACAACAGCTCGTTATCTCAGAGACGAGCGAAGCATTAGTGATATTCGCTTCGCGCGTGAAAATCCGTTTAACCTTTTGCCTGCTGAAAATACAACATCTAATTTGCTCGATTTCCGACAACTAGAGAAGCAGGGTAGCATTTCGCGGGGATTGGGCCTAGGCAATAACCAAGATTTGGTGCTAAATGCTGGCTTTAACTTGCAGTTGTCGGGTCAGCTTACCGACAGCATCAGTTTGATGGCCAGCATGACCGACAACAACTTGCCATTTCAACCTGATGGATTCACCCAACAATTACAAGATTTTGACAGGGTTTTTGTTCAGGTAAACAGCCGAAAGACCAAACTAACAGTTGGCGATTATGACCTTACACGTCCTAATAGTCACTTCCTTAACTTCTTCAAGAATGTAAAGGGCGCAAGTCTTCAACACGTTTCACAGCTTGGCAAACGTGCCCAGCTCATGCAAAAGGGAAGTGTTTCGGCAGCACGCGGACAGTTTGGTCGGAACGTATTTTTGGGACGCGAAGGAAATCAAGGTCCATACAGGTTAACTGGTCAAAATCCCGGACAGTTTATTGTGGTTTTAGCTGGTTCGGAAAGGGTGTACATCGACGGAGAGTTGCTTAGAAGAGGCGAACAATACGATTACATCATCGATTACAATACCGCTGATCTAACGTTCACGCCTAATCGCATCATTACCAACCAGAGCCGAATCATTGTGGAATTTGAATATGCTAACCAGGCCTACTTACGCACAATTGCTTACTACGGTGCAGATTTCATATTCGACAATCGATTAGAGCTTAGTTTTCATACTTACCGAGAAGGCGATGGCCGGAATCAGCCACTTTTCCAAGAATTGAACAATAGCCAGCGGCAATTTCTGAGAGATGCAGGAAATGGCACAGCCTCGGTTTTTTTTCCTTCAGCAATTGATGTTGGTTTCGACGGGCGTCAAGTTCGCTATAAGCGCATTGATTCGTTGGGCTTTAGTCCAGTTTATGTCTATAGCATCAATCCCGACTCAGCCACGTTCGCCGTAAGTTTCAGCTTGGTAGGACAAGGAAAAGGTGATTATGTTCCAGCGGTAAGTACGGCTAATGGAAGGGTGTTTCAATGGGTTGCACCACAAATAACCGGCAACGATACCCTAAGACGGGGCACACACGCGGCTGTAGTGCAATTGATTGCGCCAACCAAAATACAAATGAGCAGCTTGCGCGCCAGCTACCGTCCCGACCGCTACAGTCAGCTGTTGTTGGAAGTCGCCCAATCTGATAACCAAGCCAATTTATTTGCTTCCGAGCCGCTGCCTAAAGGACACGCCATTAAAACAGCTCTACTTACACGTAGGCCAATGCGCAAGCATGCGAACTGGAAGTGGGAGTTGGGAAATGAGCTGGAATGGCTGAACGCGGCCTTTAGGGTGGTGCAGCCCTACCGAAACATGGAGTTTGCCCGTGACTGGAATGTAGCAACCTTGTATGCCGAAAACAGTGAACTGACTGCCACCGCGCGTGCAGGCATGACATACAAAGATTCTAGTGGGGTAGGTTACCACGTAACTTTGTATCGCACAGCAAACGGATATGATGGCTTGCGCCAAAGATTAGATGCACAGTGGTTAGACAGTTTGCAGCGCGCGCAATTAAGCTATGACCTACTGCAAGTAGGTACCAATCTCTTTGCAGGAAACTATGTGCGTATCAAGAGCGCTTACAACCGAAAAATGGGTAGGTGGTTGCTCGGTGGCGCTTATGAACAAGAGAACAACCTCATTTTTTTGCCAGGCAGCGATACACTTTCCCCTAATAGCTTTCGCTTTGATATACTGCAATTGCAAGCACAGTATACGTCAACTGCTTTCGACAAATTAACCTTGAGGTATGTTTTCAGGGATGATCAGCTCCCATTTGAAGCGACCAATTTGAAAGGGAGTCAAACTGGTCATAACTACACAGTAGCAGGTGAACTCAATAGATGGGAAAACCACCAGTTCAAGCTCACGGCCACCATCCGACGCTTGCTTTTGTTTGATACTCCAGCGCAAACAGGTAGCAAAAGCTATAACTTTTTAGGTCAACTCGATTACAGCGGTCAGCTGGCCAACAAAGCAGTTAGCTTGACAACCTTTTACTCCTTTGGACAAGGTCAGGAGTTGCGCCGTGAGCTGGCCTATTTGGAAGTTCCAAGAGGTCAAGGAACCTTTGTTTGGAACGACTACAACGGCAATGGGGTGCAAGAGCTAGATGAATTTGAGCAAGCTGTTTTTGTGGACCAGGCCAACTACATCCGGGTGTTCATTCCAGGTAATACCTTTATCCCGACTTTTAGCACACGATTCAGCCAACAAATAAATCTCCAACCCGATGCTTGGTACCAGTCGCCTGCTTGGTTGAAGCGTTTCAGCAACCTTTCTAGCTTTGCTATTGACCGCAAGGAGCAAGGAAATACCGGGTTGGCTTATTTGAACCCGATACGTTTGTATGTTGCCGATTCCAGTTTGGTTTCAGCAACTGGGAATTTCAGAAACACCTTTTTTTTCAATCGAAACAATCCTCGTTTAGGTATCGATTTAACTCACCAGCAACAGCTAAACCGATTGTTGCTTGCCAATGGCACTGAAACACGCAGTAGTCGCGACAATGGTTTACGCTTGCGTTGGAATCCTATTAGCAGCATAGGTTTTGAAAATCAAGTGAATGCTGGCAATCGTATTGCGGCTGCAGATTTGTTCGCTGTGCGGAACTACGATATTGCCCAATGGGAGTGGCTACCCGTCGTAAACTGGTCAGTGAACCAACAATGGAGACTTTCAGCCAAATTTGCCTATCGAAACAAGCGAAATAAGCTTGAAACCGAGTTTAATACCGGAAATTTAGAAAGTGCAACAATCACAGAAGGCGGACTAGAATTGAATTACAATGCTATAAGCAACAGTTCGGTACGGGTAAGTTTTAGCATGGTTCAGAACCAGTTTAATGGCAATCCCAATAATCCAGCGTCCTTTGAAATACTTCAAGGACTGTTACCTGGAAATAACCAACTATGGTCGATTGGTTTGTTTCGAAAGTTGAGTTCTAACTTGCAATTGAACTTTACTTACGATGGCAGAGCAGCTGAAAATGCCCGCACCGTACATACCGGCCGGGTGCAAGCGCGTTTGAATTTCTGATTAGGCAATTTTGCTACCGTTGGAAACGGCTTGGTCGGGTGAGAGCAATACCACACCCGATGTACCCAAAACACCTAAAACCAAACATTCTGAAAAAAAATTAGCAATTTGTTTGGGCGGGAAGTTAACAACTGCAATGACTTGTTTGCCTACCAATGCTTCAGCTTCGTACAAGTCGGTGATTTGTGCAGAAGAGTTGCGTATACCCAAGGGACCAAAATCGATTTGCAGTTGATAGGCCGGTTTTTTGGCCTTTTCGAAGGCTTTTGCAGCCACAATGGTACCCACCCGCATATCAATCCGCTCGAACTCCGCCCAACTCAGGGGCTGATTTACTTCATGAATTTCACCAGCCATTTTACTATCGTGCTTTTGCGTCCATTGTAAGGAGGATACAGCATCTTGTTGAGGTTGAAGCGCTTGAATTGGTAAAATACCGATCGTTCGTGCGAAAATGCTTTGAATCCATATTGACCATGATAACTGCCCGTACCACTGTGATTCACCCCACCAAAGGGCAAGTTTGGGTTGGCAATGTGTACCACCAAATCGTTCACACAGCTTCCTCCCGAGCTGGTTTGCTGTAAAATCTGCTCGGTTTTGTAGTTGTTGTTGCTGAAAATGTACAAAGCCAGTGGTTTGTCGTGCTCGTTGATGTAACGAATGGCATCGGCCGAATGACCAATCCCTACAATGGGCAATACCGGACCAAAAATTTCCTCCTGCATCACCAGCATATCGTCGGTTACCTTGCTCAGGATGGTAGGCTGGAAGCGAAGCGATTCTGTATCGCCTTGTCCACCATAAACTACTTCTGCGCCTTTTGCTACGGCATCTCGCACCAGGCGCTGCATGCGGTCGAAATGACGGCGACTCACCAGGGCTGGGAAATCGGCATGCGCTTTTCCATCATTGCCATACATGGTTTCGAGCGCTTCCTTAAGTTTCTGGCTAATAACGGGTATCATGTCCTGGTTCGCCAGCACATAATCGGGTGCAATGCAAGTTTGACCGGCATTGAGCAATTTGCCCCACACCAGTTTTTCGGCGGTGGCTTTCAAGTCGGCCGATTCGTCGATGATGGCGGGTGACTTACCACCCAGCTCCAAGGTAATGCCCGACAAATGGTTGGCCGCAGCGCGCATTACTTCTTTGCCTACAGCGGTACTTCCAGTGAAGAATATGTGGTGAAATGGCTGCTGGAGCAAGGTTTTTGCTACCTCGGCATCGCCTGTCATTACCGACACTTCATCAGGTGGGAATACAGCTGCGATGATTTTGCGGATCACCTCGCTGGTAGCAGGCGTAAATTCAGAAGGTTTGATTACCACCGCATTACCCGCTGCCAGCGCTGCAATGAGAGGAGTCATGGCCAAGTTAAATGGATAGTTCCAAGGGGCTATGATGAGTACCACGCCCTTGGATTCATACCTGATTTGCGATTTGCCTAACCAAAATGGAAAGCTGCTGCTTACCGAAACAGGTTTCATCCAGCGATGCAAAGAATCTACGAAGTGCTTCACTTCCATGTAGAAAGGTCCAAGTTCCGTAAGTTGTACTTCAAGTGCAGGCTTTTTGAAATCGGCGAACATGGCGGCTTCTAATTCCGACTCATGCGCAGCCACAGCAGCTTTGAGGGCTTTCAGCTTTTCGATGCGCTGCAAAGCTGTTGAGGTGCGCAATTGTTCGCTGCGCTGGCGGAGCTGTTGGAAAAGGGGACCGAAATCGAGCATTTTTTCTTCACTTACTAACATGGAGCTGGCCTTTAGCTGCCAATATAAACAACAAAGGGGAACCGATAGATTCCCCTTCATCCAATTTTTGTTGATGATTATTCTGTACTTCGCATGCTTTCTTGTGCATCCATCAAATAAGCTTTGATGAATTCATCCAGTTCGCCATCCAAAACGGCCTGTACATTCGATGTTTCATAGTTCGTACGCACATCTTTGATCAGTTTGTAAGGGTGCAGTACATAGGAACGGATCTGCGAACCCCATTCAATTTTTTTCTTGGTGGCTTCAATGGCATCGCGGGCTTCGTTGCGCTTTCGCAACTCCAATTCATACAATTGCGATTTCAGCATTTGCATGGCATGTTCGCGGTTGGCTTGCTGCGAACGCTCAATTTGACATTGGATTTGAATGCCTGTTGGCTTGTGGAACAACTGTACCTTGGTTTCTACCTTGTTAACGTTCTGTCCACCTGCACCACCCGAGCGCGAAGTTTGGATTTCGATATCGGCCGGATTGATTTCAATTTCGATGGTGTCGTCAATCAACGGATAGGCATACACCGAAGCAAAAGAGGTGTGTCGGCGCGCATTGCTGTCGAATGGAGAGATGCGTACCAAGCGGTGAACGCCATTTTCACTTTTCAAATAGCCATAAGCAAAATCGCCATCGAATTGAAGGGTAACCGATTTGATGCCGGCTTCTTCGCCATCTTGCAAATCGAGTTCTTTCACTGTGTAGCCGTTTTTTTCGCCCCACATGATGTACATGCGCATGAGCATCGAAGCCCAGTCCTGACTTTCGGTACCACCGGCTCCTGAGTTGATGGTGAGTACGGCACTCATTTGGTCTTCTTCGCTGCGGAGCATGTTTTTGAACTCCAATTTTTCGAAGATGGCTACGGTTTCCTGGTAATGTTGTTCCAATTCGTCGGCACCCAGTTCGCCGGCCTGCTGAAATTCGTAATAAACTTCCAAATCGGCCAATGCAGCGCTCGTTTCGTCGTACATGGCCACCCATTGCTTGGGCATTTTTACCGATTTCATCAGTTTTTCTGCCTTCTCGGCATCGTCCCAAAAGCCAGGGGCGGTTGATCTATCTTCGATGTCTTTGATAAAAGCTAACTTTTTATCGACGTCAAAGATACCTCCTCAACGCTTCTAACCGCGTTCTTAAGTCTGTAAGGTGTTC
>ERZ1066127.310-NODE-310-length-28831-cov-10.921219_pt1 | contig 28831 bp, 17 predicted proteins | sample MGYA00382774_ERZ1066127 | MGnify/ENA primary metagenome ERZ1066127 (study PRJEB33369, sample SAMEA5778357) | biofilm metagenome | biome: Industrial cooling water; feature: Water cooling tower basin; material: Biofilm | place: United Arab Emirates | collected...
GACTTGCAGCCCTTGCTCGATCGCCACGACCGCGGTGAATGCGTGGTCGCCATGTCCCAGGCCGCGCCCGTATTGTTAGAAAAACTCGCACGCGAAGGAAACATCCACGGCGTGATTTCGTTAGGCGGAGGCGGCGGTACCGCACTGGCCACCGCCGCGATGCGCGCCCTGCCGCTCGGTTTTCCCAAGCTGATGGTCTCCACACTCGCCAGCGGCAACACCGCGCACTACCTCGGCACCAAGGACATCGCGATGATGCCAGCCATCGTCGATGTCGCCGGGCTCAACCGCATTTCCCGTATGGTCTTCACCCGCGCCGCCGCTGCGATCTGCGCGATGGTTGAGGCCCCCATCGACACCGCCGAGAGCAAGCCCATCATCGCCGCCAGCATGTTCGGCAACACCACCGAATGCATCGCCCACGCCAAACAAGTGTTAGAGGATGCCGGATATGAAGTGCTCGTCTTCCACTCCACCGGCACCGGAGGCAAGGCGATGGAAGACCTCATCGCCAGCGGCATGGTCAGCGGTGTGCTCGATGTCACCACCACCGAGTGGGCGGATGAGCTCGTGGGCGGCACCCTCAGCGCCGGTCCCACCCGACTCGATGCCGCGGCCAAAGCAAGCATCCCCGCCGTCATCGCGCCCGGCTGTCTCGACATGGTCAACTTCGGCGCACGCGAGACCGTGCCCGCCACATTTGAGGGCAGAAACTTTTACATCCACAATCCCCAAGTCACCCTCATGCGCACCAATGCCGAGGAATGCACTCAACTCGGTAAGATCCTCGCGGAAAAGGCTAACAGCTACACCGCGCCCGTGACCGTGATGTTGCCCACCAAGGCCATCAGCATCATCAGTGCCGAGGGCCAGCCCTTTCACGATGCCGAGGCCGACAAAGCCCTCTTCGATGCCATCCACGCCCACTGCCAGGCCCCCATCATCACCCTAACAGAAACCATCAACAGCCCCGTCTTCGCCAAAGCCGCCGCCAAACAACTCCTACGCAACATCGAACTGGCAAGTACGTGATAAGTTATTGGTTAATGGTTATCAGTGAATGGTAAAAATCAAAACACCACCACACCCCATTCTGAAATTCTGTCAATTCTGAAATTCTGTCAAAAACCAGCCCCAAACCATAGAAAAGTTATTAGTTCTGCGTTATCAGTTAATGGCTCAATCCCAACACCATCACCCCTCTTAATCCTGCCTTCCATCCGTAAAATCCGTTCAATCCGTCGTTAAAAATGACCGATACTTTTACCACCCACCCCCACCTCTTCTTCCACTGATCACTGCTCACTTCACACTCACCACTTAAATCAAATGATCCGACACTACGGCGTATTCCAATTCAAACCCGAAATCACCCAAGCACAAATCGACGAATGCTTTCGCGAAATGATGGGCATGGTCGGGCAAATCCCCGGCTTGCTCTCGATGGAGCACGGCACCTACCAAAGCGACGAGGGCCTGAACGACGGCTACACCCACGGCTTCATCATGACCTTCGATAACGCCCAGAGCCGTGATGCCTACCTCCCCCACCCCGAGCACGAGCGCGTGCGCCTGATCGTGGCACCGCGCCTCGAGCGACTCGTGGTATTTGATTTCGCTTGGTAACATACGATACACTTTTATGAAAACGCTTTTCTGCATCGCCCTGCTCCTTTCTCTCGCCAAGGCACAAACCCCGATCTTCAACGGCACCTCCCTCGAAGGCTGGGACATTCGTGCGGGAGAGGAAAAATGGTGGCGCGTGCAGGATGGCATGATCACCGGCGGATCGCTCACCGAGAAGGTTCCTTACAACACCTTTCTCTCGACGAAAAAAAGCTACCAGAACTTTGACCTGCGTTTTCAGATCAAACTCACCAAGGGCGATGGCTTCATCAACTCCGGCCTGCAACTGCGCAGCACGCGCGTGCCGAACAACTCGGAAATGTGCGGCTATCAGGTCGATGCGGGCATCGGCTGGTGGGGCAAATTATACGATGAATCACGGCGCAACAAAGTCATCGGCGAACCGGTCGATGCCGCCGCGATCAAAGCCACGGCAAAGGACTGGGACTGGAACGACTACCGCATCCTGTGCGAAGGTCGACGCATCCGCAGCTGGATCAACGGTGTGCCTGCGCTCGACTACACCGAGGGCGACCCGGGCATTCCGCAATCGGGATTGATCGGACTTCAAGCCCATGGCGGCGGGAAATTTCTCGTGCAGTTCAAAAACATCACCCTCACGGAACTGCCGGCCACGCCCGAATTCCAAGGCGCGCAGGAGCCGAAGATGGTGCCCATCGCCGAAGCGAAACCACGCACGCCGCAGGAACAAAAAGCCGCGTTTCACCTGCCACCGGGATTCGAGATCGAACTCGTCGCCGCCGAGGATCCGGCCGTGCCCGCCGGTAAATTCATTTCCGTGTATTTCGACCAACGCGGCCGTATGTGGACGCAGACCGCGCTGGAGTATCCCGTCGATGCGAATGAAAACGCCTCAATCGCCGATGCCCTTTACGCCAGCAAGGCGAAGGACAAAATCCTCATCTATGATCGCGATGCCGTTTTCGACAAACCATTGCCCGCCGAGGGCCTGAAACCCAACCACGTGTTCGCCGATGGACTTGCCATTCCGTTAGGCATCCTGCCCTGGGGCGACGGATCGAAATGCTATGCCCAGCACGGCCGCAACATCGTCCTGCTGACCGATACCAACAACGACAGTGTTTCCGACAAACGCGAAGTCATTCTCGAAGGATTCGGCGTGCAGGACTCGCACCTCTTTCCCCATCAATTCACCCGTGCGCCCGGCGGTTGGATCTGGATGGCGCAGGGTGCTTTCAATTACAGCAACGTCAAACGCCCGCAGGACCCGAAGGAAAAAGTCATCAAGTTCGACCAGACCCGCATGGCGCGCTTCCGTCCCGATGGCACGGAGTTTGAAATCACCTCCAACGGCCCCTGCAACATCTGGGGCTTTGTCATGGATCGCAATGGCGAGTCCTTCATCCAGGAGGCGAACGACTTCGGCTATGGCGTCATGCCCTTTCACGAATACGGCAACTACCCCGGCTGTTCGAACGGCCAGTGGAAAAGCTACGCGCCCGAGTTTCCCGCTACCTTTGCGAAACAGCGCTTCGGCGGCACGGGCTTGAGCGGTCTTTGCCTCACCGATGCCGCAGGTGCTTTCCCCGCTCCGTATGGCAATCTGATGCTGGTGGCGAACCCCATCACCTCGCGCATCAACACAGTTGAGATGCAGCGCGATCAACCATCGCCCGAGCACTACCTCACCGACTGGCAGTTCCATCGCATCGCGGATTTTGTCACCTGCGATGACCCGTGGTTCCGTCCCGTGGCCATGACCCTCGGTCCCGATGGATGCGTTTACATTGTCGATTGGTACAACAAAATCATCAGTCACAACGAAGTGCCGCGCGCTCACCCGGATCGCGATAAGTTGCGCGGCCGCATCTGGCGCATCAAACACAGCGCGCAGAAAACTTTCGGCGTGCCCGACTTCACCAAGCTCGACGACGCGGCTCTCGAAAAACTTCTCCAGTCTCCCTCGCTGACCCAGACCCACATGGCCTCGCAAGTCCTCGCCGATCGCAACATTGTCGCAAAAGACCTCACGCACGCGTCCGCGCTGTGGACCGCTTTACCGGGCAAAGCACAACTCGAAGCCGCTGCCGCCTCAAAAAATCCCCACGTGCGCCGTGAAGCCGCCCGTGCCTTCACCGAAACAAAAGCATTTTCACCCGCACTCATCGCACTGCGCAAGGATGCCGATAAAAATGTGCGTCGTGAAACACTGACCACACTCGGATACTTGCTCGATCATGTGACAGAAAAGGCCCCGCTGTTTCACCTCATGCTCGATGCTGATCTCACCTCCGTGACGCAACCCAGCGCTCCCAGCACCCGCGGTGGCAAACCCATGCCGGTCCGCGAAGCCTACGACCGCGAATTCGAGCGCTACGTGGTGCGCTTGCTGTTAGAGCGTCACGCCGCTGCGCTATCGCCGTTCCTTGCCTCCGATGCCGCCGCGAAGCTCCCCGTGGAAAGCTTTTTGCTCGCCGCCCTCGCCCTGCCCGCCGCCGATGGCGCGCCCATCATCGCCAAACGTGTCAGCGAACTCAAACGCAGCCTCAACGACGAGGAAGTCCTGCGTTTGGTCCAGGCGATCCAGAATCCCGCGATCCAGCAATCCCTGCGCGCCGCCATCGAAAACCCCGCGACCAGCAAAACCATCATCGATGCCCTGCTGAAAAACAAGAGCCGCATTTCTCCCGAACAAATCCAGTCGCTCATCGGCGAAACCGTGGACCGTCTGTTCGCCGGAAAAGCGGAGGACGTCACGCGAGCCATCGAGCTGAGTGCCGCATTCGCACTGAAAAGCACCGCTGATCGCCTGCAAACCATCGCGCTCGATTCGCCCGATGCCGCCACCCGCATCGCCGCACTGGAGGCGATGGCCGCCCAGCAAAATGCCAGGCCGGCAGCGCTCAGCCCCCTGCTCCAGCATGCCGATCAGGGCGTTCGTTTCAGCGCACTCAAAGCCCTCGCCGCCTCACGTGAAGCGGACGCCGGCACGGCCACCATCGCAGGCCTCGCGCAAGTGCCCGTGCCCTTGCGTGCGCCCGTCATGGAGATGCTCGTTTCCCACAAAAGCGGTGCCTCCGCCGTGGTCGCCGCCTGCCTTGCGAAGCAATCGCTCAAGACCGAAGACCTCAGCAACATCACGCTGGACCGCCTGCAAACCGTGCTCGGTAACGATCCGGAATGGAAAAAACTCCTCGCCCAGCTCGGCGACAAGTTCCGCCACGTCATGCTCTTCAACGGCACGAACCAGGCGCAGATCCCTACCACCGTTTCCCTGCCCGGACCTTTCACCATCGAGACCTGGGTGAAACTCCGCCCCGGCATCGACAACCGCGACAGCATCGGCGGCGCGAATGATCAGCTCGATCTCAACTTCGCGGGAGAACTGTTCCGCGTCTATTGCGGCTCCCACGGCGGCGATGTGCTCATCGCAAAGAAAAAAATCATCGCCGATCTCTGGACCCACGTCGCCGCCTCCCGCGATGCGTCAGGTCGATTCAAGATCTACATCAATGGCGAGCTGGACAGCACCAGCAACAAAACCGCGAACCATCCCATCGAAAAAATCCTCGTCGGCTGGAGCACCCCACAAGGCGGCACCGATGGGCAGTTTGCCGAATACCGCATCTGGAATCGCGAACGCAGCGCTGCGGAAATCCGCACGCATTTCGACCGCAGCCTCACCGCGGGCGATGCCGGACTGCTTTACAACGGCAGCAACGATCAGGGCTGGGGGACGACCAACAAGGCCGCCACGCTCACCCGCACGCTCGACTTGCCGCCGGTGATGAGCCTCGATCAGGCAAAAGCCTTCGATGCCAAATACGAGCATTTCATCGCGTTGATGAAACAACCCGGCAATGCCGAGTCAGGCAAAGCCCTCGCCGCGATGTGCAGTGCCTGTCACCAGTTCGGCAATACGGGCGGCAATATCGGGCCCAATCTCAGCAGCGTCGGTGCCATGGGACCCGAAGCCATCGTGCGCAACATACTCACGCCGAATGCCGCGATCGAACCCGGCTATCGGATTTTCCGCGTGCAACTGAAAGACGGCTCGCTGCTCGACGCCTTTTTTGTCAGTGAGGACAAGGACGCCATTGTCGTGAGGCAAATGGGCGCGGGCGACAAACGGATCGAACGCAAGGACATCGCCTCCACCCAGTTCCTCCGCCAGAGCCTCATGCCCGAAGGTCTGCTCGATTCCTTCACCGACCAACAACGCCAGGATCTTTTCACTTACCTGATGTCGCTGAAATAGGAAGAACAAGGCCCCGCTTGCAAGACAGCCAAGTCACGGATCTGTTGGAAGAATCCGCCGTGTCGCGAGGTATCTGATTCTCAGGTATGAAATGGAAAATCACGATAGTAGGATGGATGTTGGCCGGTCTGCTGGCGCTGCAGGCTGCGGAACAAATGCCCAAGGAAGATGTGATCGAAGTTCCCGCGGTCAGTGCCGGACTCTGTGTCAGCAATCTTTTCCAGAGCAACATGGTACTCCAGCGAGACAAGCCCGTTTCCGTGTGGGGCTGGGCCGCCAGCGGGGAAAAAGTCACTGTGACCTGCGGCAGCTCATCGCAGGAAGCCACCGCAGGCAAGGACCGCTTGTGGAAAGTCACCTTGCCCGCCATGGCGGCCGATGCCAAACCCCGACAAATCACCGTCAAAGGTGCGAAGGATACCATCACGCTCGATAACGTTCTCATCGGCGATGTCTGGGTGCTCGGCGGTCAGAGCAACATGGAATGGCCCATCGCCAACGCCGAGAACGGCAACCTTGAGATCATCTCCGCGAATTTCCCCGAAATCCGACTCCTCACCGTCCCCGCTATCGCCACTCCGGAAAAAATGGTATCCTTCCCCCGCCTCCATCAGTGGAGCGATTGGTCGAAACGCCATTTCCGCAAGGGCGATTGGGATGTCTGCTCTCCTCAGACGGTCGGGGAAATGTCCGCCATCGGCTACGTCTTCGCCCGTCGCATCCACATGGCGTCGAAAGTCCCCATCGGCGTGATCGATACCTCTCGCGGCGGCACCACCGTCGAGACCTGGACGCCCGATCCTGTGCTGCGAAAAATCGATACTCCTCAGGTCAAAACCATGCTTGCCGCATGGGATGAAAAAGTAGCCGCATGGGATGCCGAGGCGGATCTCAAAACTCGCATCGAAGCCTATGACAAGCAGGCTGCGGCGATGAAGGCAAAGGGTCAGGAAATGCCCGCCAACAAACCAAGACCCACCGACGTCAAGCCAGGGCCGCCGTTGGACACCAATCGTCCTGGCAATTGCTACGCAGGCATGATCGCACCACTCGAAGGGCTGTCGGTCAAAGGCGCAATCTTTCACCAAGGCTACAACAACTGCTTCAACGGCACCGAGGGCGCGAAAATGTATGCGCAGGTTTTCCCCCAGATGATCTCCGCCTGGCGCGGTGCCTTTAGAGATCCCGCCCTGCCTTTCGGCATCCTCTCGCTCTGCACCGAGGGTCCCGTCCAGACTCTCGACAACTACGTCGAGATGATGTCCAACCCCGGGCCCTACATTCGTGAGGCGCAGTACAAAACCTTTCTCGATCTCTACAATGCCGGCGACAAGAATATCGGCTACGTGAGCACCTACGATCTCCGCCGCAAGTTCTACCATCCGCAGTTGAAAATCCCCGCCGGGGAGCGCATCGCCCGGTGGGCACTGGCATCCCAGTACGGCTTCGAAAAGGACATCCGCTGGAAGCCGCCCATCGTGAAGGAAATGCGTGCCGAAGGCGACCATATCCAGATCAGCTTTGACGAGCCAGTCAGCGCCCTCGACGACGGCAGCCCGATTTACGGTTTTGCCATCGCCGGGGATGACAGGAAATTTCAGCCCGCGACCGCGAATTTTCTGGTCACAGGAAAGGACGCCAAAGGCAAGCCCAATAACGATCCCAATACCTTGGTCCTGACCAGTCCGCTGGTGCCGAAACCCACCCACTACCGCTACGCCTGGGGCCGCAGTCCCTTGGCGAATCTTCAGGCGGCCCGCCATTCCGACATCCCCATCGGCACCCAGCGCAGCGACAACTGGGACATGGAAGAAATCCCGCTCGGTTTATTGCCAGCAGGCACTCCCCCCGACAAAGCCGACCGCCGCAAGATCATCGAAGAACTAAAAAAAGAAGACCTCCGCCGCCATCTCCAACAGGCGCAGGAACTGATCGACACGGCTCGCTGACAGGGTTGCACCATGAAAGAACCTGTGGCCTGTCTCGGCATGCCCGACTCTGATACGGATCGATGACTGTGATCACGGAAACAGGTGTTCCATCAGTGAAAATACTTCCAAACAGCGTGCGATCACTTCTTGCTGAAAAGCCGGAGGAAACAGCATTCCCAGCGGCAGCAAGACCGCAAGCAACGCAAAAACCCTGCCGAAGGCACGCCCCCTTGCCCGTTCGACCAGCGTCAGCACGCCGTGCACAACAAAATAAGCCGTCGGCAAGCCATAGCCCGCTTGCACCGGCAAGGTGATCGCCAGTTCATGCAACAAACCGGATGCCACAAACACCGCCATGATGCCCGCAGAGGCCCCGAATTTCTCCTCGATGGGACGTCCCACCACGCGCTGCATCATTTGCGAGTAACCCACATTCCAGCGCTTGCTCCAAAAATCGCCAATCCCCTGCGCATCTAACAAATTGGGAAAAAGCGTTCGCACCGGATATCCCGCCGCTCGCAGAGATGCCTTCAGCACGCGCAAGGCCCCGAAGTGAAATCCCAGGCTCATCGGCAAAAACATTACAAAGATCTGCCGCCACTCCATCGCCCACACCAGCCACGCCCCCAGCGTGCCGACGATCATCAGCACAATCCCCCACCCCAAATCACCTTTCCAGCTCAGACCTTCCCGCCTCACCCGAAAAGTCCCCGGATCCATGCCAAACCACGCGAACGAAAACACCAAGTAGCGCAGAAACGGCAACGACCGCCCCTTCGCCCACTCCGCGTACACCAGCCCTTTCATCGTGCCGAGCAACACACAGCAAATCCCCACCATGCGCGCAATCGGGTCCGCACCTGACAAAATCGCATGCGCGGCCATCACCCATGCCACCACCAGCATCCAGCCCATCAACCGTCGCGCGGCATACTGTTTCACGGTTGCCATCAACGGCCCGCTCGCCACACCCAGCAGCACCAGCACAATGATCGCAAGTGTCATGGCGCACCTCCCCACCATCCCATGTTCCAGCACAACAGCGCCGCATACAATGTGACCAATCCCAGAAACAACAAAGTCAACATGTGTTTCGCCACACGATTCGCAGGCGTCGCTTTCACCTCACTCAGATCAAATCCGAAAAACTGCAACCACAAGCGCACCGACCACCACAGCAACTGAAATGTCACCATCGCCGCCGCAGGCGCCGTGCGACTCATCAACCACTCGCCGAAGCCCAGTGCCAGCACCGAAAAAAACACATGACTGCCCCACACATACAGCGAGTAGGTCCACCACATCTCGCGCATCAATGGGGTAAGCGCGCTCAGCTTTTTCTTCCACTCCAGCGTTTTCGGAATCCAGAAACTGCCGATGCACAACATCACCAGCGACCAACCGCCGATCAACAACCCAATCTCTAACAACCCTTTCATCATCGAACCACGGCTAACAAAAACAACACACTCAGGGCGGCAAACACAGCCAGAAAGAACAGATCCCAGAACCGCTCACGTCGCCGCAACACGGGATCGTAGTAACAGAGCTGTACCACCACACGACTCGCCCAGAACAGCCCCCAGAAACCACAGAAGCCTCGAGCAAATGCTCCCTCCATCAACCCCTGCGGCCACAACAGACACAGCCCGGCAAGAGCGGCTATGATCACCACAATGTAGGCACAATGAACGAAAAAGATCTGCCGTACGATGGTCATGGTGCCTGCCAGATTTTCCGCATACCTCCATCGCCGAGCTGCCACAAAATTCGCCACCACCAAGCCGACCATCATCAGCCCCGCGACGCGCAGTCCCCACTCCATGATTTCCTGATTCATCTTCGGATCGGTGGCTCGTTTATTTCGTGAGGCAATACTCGCCTTCACATTTCAGCGGCTCCATCGTGTGAAGCTCGTTTTTGACTATCCGATCCTTGCGCCGGAAAAACACCTTGCTCAGCGCATGCCGGTTCGCCGCCAGCACACGACAGGCCTGTATCGCGATGGGCAGCCATTTCGGCCCGGCCAGCCTGCGTGCCGCCGTTTGATGATTGGCGCAACTGTAGAGGCACCAAACCCAGGCTTCCGCTCCGCGATAGATTTCCCCTTCACTGGTCCGCACCACCATCTCGCGCGCCGGATCCAGCGTCCCCAGTCCCGGAAACACCTTCTCCGCATGCGGTGCCTGATACGGAATGAAGTCGATCGCAAACGCACGCGGCTGGCGATTGATCCATTCATGAAACGTGCAGCACATCCCGCAGCGCCCATCGTAATACACTTCGATCCCTTTGATTGTAGCTGGTAATTTCATCGCCATTTCCTTTCGGTATTTTCAGTATTATCTGAAAATACCGAAAGAGCAAGAAGTATTTCAACCAAATTCCATTCGATGAATCATGAGTCCCCCTCCCCCCAAGTCAAGCCACTGCGACCGAGCTCGGCCATGCTGGCATCGAAACGCTTGTTGCTGTAGAACACCCAGATCCGCTGAAGGAGCAGCAGCGCGGCGAATACGAACGGAATGTCCAGCTTGGGATCCACATGCTGGCGAGAGCACCGCAGAGAGCACCTAACAACATGGCACCGTGGGCAACGGAGCGGACGAGTCCTTTGGGCAACACTTCCACAAGCGTGCGATGTTGCTCCGGGATGAGAGTCTGGATGTCGGTTTTCATGATGATGTTATTTCGGTGATTCAATGTTTCTCACAATGGTAAAAGCAAGGGGTGATGGCATGAGTTCCCTCTTCTGCTGGTCTAACGGATGTCATGAGGTGAGGGCTTACGGAGACTCCGCAGGCTGTCTCAGGGCTGGATCTGTGGAAGCTTCTTGCATGATGCGGAGCGTCGCCACTTTTTCCTCGGGAAGAATGGCGGCGAGGCGCTCGAAGGTCCGCTTGTCTTGCGCGGCCAGCTCCTCCGCAAGTGCACCGGGCGTGAGGCTGGTGTTCATCGCCGATTGCATGCGCTGCTGTGATTGGTCGAAGAAAATTTGGTAGGCTTCGTGTTCCGCCGGACCGAAATCGAGCTGCCGGTCCCACAGGGTGAAATTCTCATTCGCCAGCAGGTTGAGCACGTTGTTTTCCATTTCCGCATCAAAGGCAACAAGACTATCCCACTCTTGACCGCTGAGTTGTTCGCGCAAGGACGGATCCGCCACACTGATTCGCGCCCGCTGTTGCAGGGCCGCAAGGAAGTAGGGATCGGATGTGGTGTGACTGAAGCGCGAGTGTTTGAGCAGTTCGATGGTGGCGAGCCGCTCTTGCTCCACAGAGCGTGTGAGGAGAGGCAACATGCGTTCGAGCCTCTCGCCGCTGAGACCGAGTTGTTCGGCCAATTGGCGGGCCTTCAGTTCATCCGATCGGTCTCCTGCGCTGCCCTTGGCAGGTTCCGGCGATACATGGCCGTCCTGCGCAGGTCGTGCCGTCCCGCGCCAGGCGGAGCTTGCGGCGTTGCGCTGCGCACTGGAAGTGGCTGCCGTTCGACTGTTCGCCTCAGGCACGGATGATGAAGAGCCATGATTTGCGGAATGTTCTTCGCCCGCTGGGGGCCTCGGAAAATGACGGGCCACCAGTAGCGACACCACAATCAGGGTCAGCGAACACGCAGGGATGATGAAATGCTTTTTCATGGCGCATCGTTGTAGCGGACTCATTCATCATCCGTTTCAGCATCGGACTCTTGCAGTTGCTTTTGATAGATGGCGAGTTCTTCAGCGGTGAGCACTTCGGAAAGCTTGCGCATGCGTTCCTGTTGGCGTTGCTCAACATTTCTCTTGAAAGGTTCCGCGGTTCCCGGATCGAGCGGCTGTTCCTCAGGCCCGGACAAGATCGCCTCGTTGTCCGCATACAGAATGGCAAACACCGCTTCTTGCTTTTCTTTCGTGAGCTTCAAGCTGGTCTGGATCTCCTTCATGTCTTGATAGGTCATTGATTCAGCCATTTTTCGGGTTTCAACATTTTCCTGATTTTTTGTGAACTCCTCAAAGCCTTTCATCTGTTCCTCGTCGAGATCTTGCTCGATGCCGTCGAAAAGTCCGATTTCTTCCGAGGAAGACCCGATGCGCTCGATTTCCGCGAGATTTCCTTTGGCATTGGCGAGGTCTTTCATGAGTTTCTTTTGGCGTTCATGTTCGCGCTCTACGTTGGCCAGAGCGCGACCTTCGATGACAGCCGCTTGTTGGGCATCGAGTCCCAGTGCTGTGGCGAGTGCCTTGGCTTTGGATCGTGCATTGTTCTGGTCGAGTCGAAGTTGATACTTACCGGCGGCATCGGCTGCGGCTTTCATTTCCGCCAGAAACTCTGCTTTTTGATCGGCCACTGGCACGGCCTCTGGTCGGACTGCCGTTTCCACTAGGGCAGGCTGCTTGGATTGATCTGGCTGAGCTTTCGCTGCTTCTGCGATTTGTGGCGTCCTCACGTTTGATTCTTCCGCGTTATTGGCTTTGGTGACTTGCTGGACTCCTACGGCTATCGCCGCAAGAGCCACGGCGGCTGTGATGATTTGTGTTTTGGTCATGGTGATGATGGTGTTGGTGATGTAAGCGGTGAGAGAGGGAATGGCAGGCGTGATGGCTGCGGCGGAAGTGGTCACGCTGGTAAGAAGCATGGCGGGTGCGGGTTGGGTGGAACCAGCAAGCACGGCGACGAGGGCGCTGGTGGAAGAAACGGCGACGCCTTTGCGGCGGAAGATATCGCGCAGTTTTTCGAGGGAGCGGTCCACGCGTTTGCGGGCTGCCTCGGCGGTGGAACCTTGTGCACGCACTACCGAAGAAAGATCATGACCCTGGAAGTAACGCAGCACGAGAGCCTCACGTTCTTTCGCGCCCAGCCCGGCAAGCGCTTCATCGACGAGGGTGTAGGCCTCGGCGGGCGCGTCGGTGGATTCGGTCGCGAGTTGGGCTTCAGTTGCGAAGCGACCCTCGCGCAGTTTTCGTCTGGTCTCTTGCTTCATTCTGTTGGCAGCTTTTTTGATGGTAGTGTTGTAGAGCCATCCCGCGAGATTCGGGTGGAGGATGAGGAGCTTGGCTTGCTCCGCGACGAAGAGGAAAACATCCTGCGCCACTTCTTCGGCGAGTCCCCGATCTCCCGTGCGACGCAGTGCCGTGGAGAACACCATGTCCTGGTATCGCTCCACAAACTGCCGGAAGGCGTGGTTGCCGTTGCCTTTGATGAACTCCCGCAGGAGGCTTGAGTCATTCGTGTCCATACAACCATAAATTGTCCGCTGGTATGGAGAGACCGGACAAAAAAAATTACGAAGCGTCATGGAAGAAATGCGACAAGTCGCATCTCTATCAGGCAGCACCAGTCTATCTCAGCGGATTTTCATACCAGACGATGTTCCGGTTCGAAGCACCGGCTAGCAGTATGTCGAGATCGCCATCCTTGTCCATATCGATGATGCGGATATCGTATGAGCCCTGCTTTTCGTCAATGACCATGCGGGTGAACTTTTCTTTGCCGTCGTTCACGTAAATCACCGTGAGCCCGTCTTTTTTGGCCTCGCTGCAAATGACGTCCGGGAATCCACTTCCCGTCATATCCGCTACCGCAAGACTGTGCGGACTTTCAATGTCCGCATCGATATCGATTCTTTTAAACTCCGGTCCCTTGAACCACATCACGCCCTTGCCGAGAACACCGCAGCCGACAAAGTGCGTATGCCCATCCCTGTTGAGATCAAGCACGGAATTTTTCATTCTGCCTACCAGAGAAACCGGATGGACGGATCGCGTTTCCCGTTCCGTGGATGATTGTCACCTTGAAATACTTGAAACATCATTGCGGTAACGTGTAAGTGCCTCTCATGAAAATCAAAAACTTCGCCTCTTCGCTCATCCTTCTTCTGCCGTTCACCACCCACGCCAGCCCGCCACCCATCGCCAGCGGTGACGTGACGACCGACACAGCGGTTATCTGGAGTCGCGGCGAGAAGGCATCACGAATGCTCGTGGAGACCGACCTCAACCCCGCTTTTGCCAACCCGACCCGCCACCCGGAAGTCGCCACCGACGCAACGCGAGATTTCACCGCGAAGGCGCAACTAACCGGACTTCCGGCGGGCACACGCATCCACTACCGCGTGCGTTTCGCCGACGAGCAATCCACCGGTGAAACCTCGACGGGTAGCTTCGTCACCGCGCCAATGGAATCGCGCAACATCCGCTTTTTGTGGTCCGGCGATACCGCGGGTCAGGGCTGGGGCATCGATCCCGCGCGCGGCGGCATGATGACCTACGAATCCATGCGCCGCCTCAAGCCGGATTTTTTCATCCACTGCGGCGACATGATTTACGCGGACAATCCCATCACCCCCGAAGTCCCGCTCGAAGACGGCACGGTCTTGAAAAATCTCGTCACGCCCGAAAAATCGAAGGTCGCCGAAACGCTCGATGAATTCCGCGGAAACTACCGCTACAATTGGCTCGACGAACATTTCCGGCGCTTTCATGCAGAGGTTCCCATTATCGTGCAATGGGACGACCATGAGGTCACCAACAACTGGTATCCCGCCGAAACGCTCGTTTCCGATCCGCGCTACACCGAGAAAAACGTCGCCACTTTGGCGCAGCGGGCGAAACAATCCTTTCTCGAATACCACCCGATCAGCGAGAACGCAGAACGTCCCGATCGCATTTACCGCCGCGTCTCCTATGGCCCGGATCTCGATATCTTTCTTATCGACCTCCGCAGCCATCGCGGTGACAACTCCAAGAACGACCAAGCCGAGGAAAGCCCGGACACCGCGATCCTTGGCAAGGAGCAGTGGGACTGGCTCGCGCAAGGTCTGGTGGCATCCAAGGCGAAATGGAAAATCATCGCCAGCGACATGCCCCTCGGCCTCGTGATCAGCGATGCCGATCACTTCGAAGGCATTGCCAACGGAAACGGTCCGCCGCGCGGTCGCGAGCTGGAATTCGCAAGACTGTTCTCCCATCTCAAAGAAAAAAACATCCGCAACATCGTATGGCTCACCGCAGATGTTCACTACGCCGCCGCGCACCGCTACGAGCCGGAACGCGCTGTTTTCAAAGACTTCCTGCCGTTCTGGGAATTCGTCAGCGGCCCGCTGCACTCGGGAAACTTCGGTCCCAACGCCGTGGACAACACCTTCGGACTCGATGTGAAATTCCAGACCGCATCCAAAGACATCAAGAACAACCAGCCGCCATCCGCAGGCCATCAATACTTCGGCGTCGTTGCACTGGATGCCGCCACAGGAAAGCTCACCGTCAGCCAGCACAATCGCGAGGGAAAGGTAGTTCACTCGGTGGCCATCGAAGCTGAAAGATGAAGTTTCTCTCAACGATTCCGCACCCTCTTTTCGGCTAGATAGAACTTGTGCTGAATCGGCGCAAATCACGCTGATTTGTTGTGATGAATCGCTTTGTGTATTCCTGTGCTCCTTTAAGCATGTGCCAGTGTCCGCACGATCCATGAATAAGCGTTTCGCCTGATTGCTGGAAATTACTTGTTGCAAGCTGGTTCATTATCCACCATGTTAGAGATGATGAAACGCTTGCACATCCGTTCCGCATCCGAGCAGGTCGCGGACTTCCTGAAGGAGGAAATCCGGCAACGTACCTGGACTGGCACCATGCCTGGAGAGCAGTGGCTAGTCACCCAACTGCATGCGGGACGCAACACGGTGAGGGCGGCACTGGATCTTCTCGAAACCGAAGGCATACTTTTGCCCCAAGGTCACGGACGACGCCGTCAAATCGCGACGATCGATACGAATTCCTCAAAAAACTTCCGCGTCACGCTGCTATTGCACTCCCCGCGCGACCGGCATGACGGTGATATCTATGACATCCTGCATCAGCTGAGCATACGCGGGCATGAGGTGACCGTGGCTCCCAAGTCTCTCACCGAACTGGATATGCAAGTGGATCGAGTGGCTAGGATGGTAAAGCAAATAGAGACCGACGCATGGGTGGTCATTGCAGGCGCTAGTGAGGTATTGGAATGGTTCGCCACCCAATCAACTCCTTCGTTTGCTCTATTCGGGCGTTTCTCACAGTATGCGATGGCAGGCACAGGACCGAATAAGAGCCCGGCATACAAGGAGGCTGTTCGGCGACTGGTCGCGTTAGGGCATCGTCGCATCGTGCTACTGCAACCAGAGCATGCAAGGAAGCCGGAATTCGGGAAATTTACTCTGGAAATCCTGGCGGAAATCGAATCTCATGGAATCAAGGTAGGTTCCTACAATGTTCCCGATTGGGAATGCACGCCCGCAGGGCTACGGAACTGCCTTGATTCGCTTTTTGGTATTACGCCTCCCACCGCACTATTCATCGAGGAGCCTCACGAATTTTATGCGGTCCGCGATCATCTAGCGAAGAAAGGAATTTACGCGCCAAGGGATGTCTCGCTGATTTGCTCAGACGACCATCCCACCTTCCATTGGTGCGATCCACCCGTGACATGCATCAAGTGGTCGTATGCTCCTCTCGTACGTAGGATCGTGAATTGGGTGAAACATGTGTCAAACGGAAAGGACGACCGTAGAATAATCAAGTTTAAAGCCCACTTGATCGAGGGAGGCACGATAGGGCCAGTGCCAAAAGGCCGCTAAACTTTCCCAAGTACCTTCGGTTTATAATCCTTTGAGTGCAGCCGCGATGGCGTGGAATGCGGGCTTGGGCTTGGCCTCTCGGTCGAAGAGAAGGCCATGGTTCACGCGCACCCATGGCCATTTGTTCAGCCAACTGTGGCGGTCGCTGATGCCCCAAACCGTGACGCGATCCACTTGTTTGCGGTTAGCCATCACGGCATCCATTACTTTCCGATACACCTCCGCCTGCTTCGTTAGAATTTCCACGGGGCAACCATTCGCGTAGGGATTTTGTTGGTTCGCTTGTCCGCGTGTTTTCGGATTCCAATGCTGCGATCGGGGAATCACATCGACGTCCAGCTCTGTTAGTGCGCATTGAAATCCCTCCGCTGCGAACTGCTTGATCATGTTGTCGAGATCATCAGCGGATTTGTCGCCGAGCTCGAGGTGGCTCTGGCTGCCCACAACATCGATCTTGCACCCTTTGTCACGCAACTTGCGCACAAAAGCCAAAATGGACTTGAGCCGGTCGGGTCTTTCTACCGCAAAATCGTTGTAAGTGAGCTTCGCCTTCGGATCGATTTGTGCCGCGATTTTGAAAAGTCGCTCCGGGTAATCAGCCCCAAGCACACGGGTGAGATCCGTCTCGCGGTATCCGGGTTTGGGGACTTCGATGAACTCGTTGAGCACGTCCCACGAATCTATGCGACCCGCGTAGCGGCCCATGAGCTTTTGTGCATGGTCTTCGATGCGTTTCCACACGAGCTTCGCATTCGCTTCCTTTTCGCCGTCTTTGAAAAGCCATGTGGGATAGTTGCCATCACGGTTGAAAATCAGAGTGTGGCCGACGACTTTTTGCTGGTGCTTTGTAGCAAATTCGACCAAACGATCAGCTGGCTCAAAGCGGTATTCACCGTCTTTCGGGCAAAGATATTGCCACTTCATGCAGTTCTCCGCAGTAACGCTGTCGAACTGAGTGATGAGCAGATTCATTTCCTCCGGGGTGTAAAGCTTATCGAACTGGGTCTGGACGGAAGTGCCGATCAGCGGCTTACCGCCCGCCAGCTCGCGCAGTGAGGGAATGGGTGCGGCACCCGCTGCCAAGACGCGTTGTGAGGCGAGGCAAACACCACTCGCAGAAATGCCGCGCAAGAATTGCCTGCGGCTGATCGGGTGGATTGTTGAGGGTTTCTGGGGTTTCATGGCATGAGTCGATTGAGTTTAACATCACGTGGGAAAACCACTACCGGATTTATGTAAGGCCGTGAATGTTCTTTTTTCGATGGCTCAATGTTTTTGTGTCACCAACTGGTATGTTTTTCACCAAGTTTGCCAGAGCAACCCAGCGCATTCCAACTGCTTCATCAATGAATTTGTGAATTATCACCTCGTTACTCCTGATAACAAAAGCAATTCCATGAAAAAAATGAATCTCACCACGATTGCATATTCTTCCTTTTGGCATAATATTTGCGTGCCCTGATCGAGTTGAGATTTCATCCCTCCGCAAGTTTATGTCACTGTCGTTTTTGCATCGGTTGTTCGCCGCATTTTGTATCGCGGGGTCGAGCCTCATCCATGCGCAAAACCTCGTGCCGAACGGCGGGTTTGAAAGCAACTTCACCGGATGGACCAATTCGACAGGCGGCGGTGCCAGTGCCGCTTTTTCGCTGGAAAGTTCGCTGCCTTTCGCTGGTCAGAAGGCTAGCAAAGTGGTGGTCAATACTCTGGGAACTAACATTTGGAATGTGCAGACACTTGGCCCCACATTCACGAACCTGGGCACAAATCGCCTGACTACGATCAGCTTCCGCGCCCGCGCCGCTACAAACGGCACCCGTGTTCGGATGGTCATGCAAACGAACTCCTATCAGTGGCGGGACTTCACCTTATCCACCTCGTGGACGTATTTCACCTGGAACCACACCACCGCCGAAACCAGCCCGCAACTGCGCATCCATTATCGTGATGTCGGCACCATATGGCTCGATGAAATCTCCGTGGTGGCGCATACTGATCCATCCGCCAGCACACAGCTCATCACTCTCAATCCCGCAGTGCGTCATCAGATCATGGACGGCATCGGCGGCTCGATCGCCTTTAATTTGCCCGACTATGAAGCCTTGAGCGCCACGCAAAAAAACGAGATCGAAAACCTGCTGTACGTCGATTGCGGCATCGATATCGTCCGCCTCAGGACAGGAAACTCGGATGCCTTGAACAACGAGCTGGCCATGCGAGCCCAGAGGAATGGCGCCAGGACCCTGTTGACGTGCTGGTCGCCGCCGCCCTCTCTCAAAAGCAATAACAGCACCATCAGCGGCACTCTCAGAATCGTATCAGGAAAATACGATTACGCCGGATTCGCGGATTGGTGGTATGGAAAACTCGCGGCATCCAACTGGACTCACGACTTCATATCGATCCAGAACGAACCGGATTATGATCCCGGCGACAAAGAGACCTGTCGTCTGAAAGCGAACGAGACCGTTCCCGCGACAACCAGCGGGTCCGCCAGCTACCGGTTGGCCCTGGAAGCCGTGTACAACAGAATCAAGGATGAACCCAACAAACCTCAATTCATCGCGGCGGACTCTGAAAGCCACAACGCTTTCAAAACACTCGCCCCGACGATTTCAAATCTCTCTTACGTCAACCATCTGGGATTCCACAACTACGGCGTAAATGACTTTGCCGGGGTCAAGGCAACCAACAATGGCAGGCGGACATGGATGACGGAATGGGGGGCTGATCCTGAGATCAAGGACAACTGGATGGTTCTCGCGACTAACATTCACGAAACGCTCGTTGAAGCGGATGCCTCGGCCTACCTTGCATGGAGAATGGTTCACGGCAATAACACGGGGCAAGTGTGGGCAATGATCGGGGTGGAAAACAAACAATACCAGGTCCAGAATTCCTTTTACGTCATGAAGCACTTTGCCAAACACATCTCACGCGGTCACCAGCGGATTGAGGTAAGCGGCAGCAATGCAAGCGTGCGCGCGTCCGCCTACATCCATCCTGCAGGCAATCAGGTCACGCTCATCGTGCTCAACACCACCGGCACGGACGAAACCGTTTCTTTCCGCTCCCTCGGGCTGCCCATTGCGACCACCACTTCGTTCCGCACCAGACAGTTTGACATTGCCGGCTTCCCCTACCGTGCGATGGGGCAAGTCAACCTCGTGAACAACCAGACCATTGCAAAAAACTCGATCACCACGTACGTGATTGATCTTGCTGAAACCCTCAATCCCTATGATCCGGCGATCTTGCGTGTGGACGGCAGCCATCGCGATGGCAATCAATTTTCCCTCGCGATTCCCGCGCAGCCGGGAAATGACTTCATACTCTGGAAATCCACCACACTCGCTCCCAACTCCTGGGAGGAAGTGACCGATGCCATCGTCACCGAATCCAACGGCTACCTTTATCTCACCGACCCGAATGCGAGTGACACCCGCGCGTTTTACATGGTCCAGCGTGACACGGGGCTGTGAATGAATTCCCGCCGCGTATCATGTAATGTGTTTTTTACGCTGGCGTTTGTCGCTTTTATCGCTGTTCAGAAATGCGATGTTTTTGGAGGAGAGCATCTGTTGTTTGAACGTGATTGGCTTTCCTCCGTGATTCACCGTCCAGCAGAAGATGCCCCCAAACAAAAATCTTCAGTTGTCCACCAACACCTCATAGCGATAAGTGAGTTGCTTTTCGCCATTTGCGGGGATTTTGATCGTCCAGTCGAGCTGGCGGCGGGGGTTGACACTGAATACCCCTTGGGCGCGCAGTTTGCTCTCAGGATTGGCTTCCGCTTCGATGAGTTTGCCGGAAAATTCCCGGCGGATGGTCATGGTGATCTCGCTGCCGCGGTAATTTCTGGCCACCAGAGTTCCTTTGACGATGGTGCGGCGGTAATCGTTGCCTCCGATCATGACGATCTCGCGTTTGCCTTCTTCCTCGACTTCGCTGGCCTCGGTTTGCACGCTCAGGGCGCGGGTGATGCGAAGGCATGCGCGTTGGCCGGGATTGACCCATTCGGTTTTATTCTGTCCGCGGAACTGGCCATTTTCGGTGACCAGAGCGGCGGCGGTGGTCATGGGGAATTTGAAAGGATTGGCGAAACGGACGGCGTCCCAGGCCATCTCTTCGGCAAGCAACTCGTTGTTGCGTTGATATCTTCCGTATTGGTCGCGACCATCCGGCACCACCCATTCGACCACGCGTTCGTAGCTGCTGGTTGCGGAGGCGGTGTCCAAGGAGAGAGAATCGCCGCTTTTGAGGCTGTGCTTGCCGATGCTCTCGTAGTGGATGTCATTGCTGGCTTCCCCCAGTTCTTTCAGGTCCGGCATGGGCATGGGGGCGCTGGATATGGTGTTGCTATACACCGCCTGTTGGCTCAGAACATTGCGGTTTGACGAGCCGTGGGCGGATTGATTGATTTGCTGGAAAAAGGAGGCCAATGCAGTGCCTTGCCACAAGGGTGAGTCCACAGAGCCGAATTCCACGCTGGGAAACCCGGAGATCAATTGGATTTCCGTATCGGAGAGATCACCGGACTCGTTGCGCACCACCGCATTTTGGCGGATGCGGAGTTTTTTGGCATCGCTGAGATCCACCATGTACGAGGGCATCCATGCCATGCCTTTGGTAAGCCAGGATACCCGCACCACTCCCCCTGAGGAGGGAGCTTTGCGCACATCAAACAACAGCACCGGTTTGTCCACCATGCGCTTGGTCGCGCCGAATGGGCCTTTCGCGACCACGGAGGCGATGCTTGACATGTCGATGTAGCGGCGGGTGCCGGTTGGGTCATCGAGGATGAGGAAATTTCCCGTTTGAGCCACCGGGGCTTGCTGCTGTGGGTTCGCGCGGTTCCACCAATAATATGAGCTAGAGGATGGATTGAGAGACGCATAATTCGTATCCCAGTGGCGGATGCTGGGGCGCAGCGGCACCGCCCAAACGGTGCCATCGATGCTGGGCAGCGTGGAGGAAAGGGGCGCGACGTTTTGGCGGAGTGCGATCGAGACTTCCTTCCCGGCGAGATCCACTTGCAAGTTGCCTGTGGGCGAGCCAATCTCATCGGTTTCCTCGATGCTGCGGACGGTGGATTGCACCGCCACCTCGCCATCGCTTTCGATCCAGAACGTTCCATGGATCACTTGCGGCACATGGTTCCAGCGGTAGAGACCCGTGCCGTTGATCGGGAAAGTGGCACGCACCACGGCAATGCCATTCTTGAAGAGTCCGACGGATTCGATTTCCGGTTTCACCGCCACTTCTTCCGCCGCGAGGCAGAGGGTGGAGACACAGAGTAGGGCAGAGATGGTTTTCATCAGAGCCATCCTAGAGGCTTCTGCGTGAGTTGTATGTAAAAAGGAGGTAAAATTAGCGCGGCTGGAGAGAATGTTACGAGATGCTTGCTACGGGGGAGATGAAGATCAAATGATTAGGCGAGGAAGCGCTGGATGGGGCCTTCTTGCTTGAGGCGGTTGCGCTGCATGGTCATGTCGAGATCGCCGTAGTGTTTGATGGGGTTGCCGTAGGCGTTGAGCAGGGTGGTGTACCAGTTGCTCAATGTTTGGTGGCCTTCGGTGCCGTGGAAGGGCAGACGGATGTAGCGGCCGGCGATGTCGAGTTTGGATTTTTTGCCGGACATGATGACCATGGGTGCCTCGGTGTCGGGGCTGTGGTGGCCGGCTCCGGTCTCGGGCATGTAGATGATGGTGGTGTTGTCGAACATGGTGCCGCTGCCTTCGGGGATGGCCTTGAGCTTGGTGATCATGGTCTCGATCTGTTTCATGTGGTGAGCTTGCATGGCTTCGCGCATCGCGAGGGCGGCAGGATCGCCGGCGTGGCCGATGGCGTGGATGCTGGTTTTGGATTCGTTCTCGGGGAGGGTGGCGATATCGGTGCCGAGGTCGTCGATGGTGTAGGTGACGACGTTGGTGAGGCCGGAGGCGAGTGCGGCGATGATGATGTCGGTGAAGGCTTCCTGTTTCTGGAGCAAGGTGGCATTGCTGCCGCCGTTGTCGAGTATGGGGTCGATCTTGGGGAGGTGTTTTGTGATGGTATCGCCGAGGGTGGCGACTTTGTTGTTGCGGTCGCGGGTGGCTTCTAGCGCACGGACCTGGTTTTCGATTTTGATGCGTTCTTCGCCATCGAGTTTGCCAAGGCGGGCGGTTTCTTCGCCGCGCAGGTAGTCGAGGAGGGAGTTGTCGGTATCGACGGCGTTTTGATTGGTGACGGATTTGAAGAGTTCGTTGTAGGCGGTCATGGGATCGGCGTAGCAGTAGTTGCGCTGCTGCGGGCCGGGGGCGGAGTAGCCGGAGACGATGCCGGTGCGGAACTCGCGTCCGTGGGGAACGGCGAGTGACATTTCAACGTGGCCGAAGGGTGAGGGGAAAAGGTTGGCGAGCTCGAAATCGACGGTGGCGCGTTTGATGTTGCTGAGGATGTCGCGGCCGGCTTTGTAGGCACCCATGCAGCCGGAGTAGGAGTAGTGTCCGCCGCCGGAGACGCACATGGAGATGCCGTGGAGGATGGTCATGTTTTCCTTGTGGTCATTGAGGCAACGGAGCCAGACGGGGAGCTCGTGTTTGTCGAGATCGGCATCGAAGGCTTGTTTTTCGGTGTGCATTTTCTGCTGCTCGGAGGAGAAGGAGGGCAGGGTGAATTGCTCGCAGAGGTTGCCGTTTGACTTGCGGATGAAGATGAAACGGTGAGGGATTCCTCCGACGGTGGGTGTAGCGGCACCGGAGGTGGACGCGGCCATGAGGTGGCTGAAGGAGGGCGATAGGGCGAGGCCTAGGGTGCCGAGGCTGGTGGTTTTGAAGAATTCGCGACGATTGAAGTTCATGGCTTTGATTTAATGGTTGCTGCTGATTTTGCGGTAGATGAAAGAATCGGAAGTGAGAAGGGAGACGATGACTTCGTCGAAGCTGCCTTTGGAGTCAAGGTAGGCTTTTTCGGCATCGATGAGGGTTTTGGAATCGGAGAGGTTTTCGTTTCTTCCCATGAAGAAGCGGAAAGCGTGCCGAACGATGGACTGACGGGCGACGGGGGATTTTCCGAGGCGGTCGATGAGGTCGAAGGCATTTTTGACTTCGCCGTCGAGCTTGGGATCACCCGTGCTATCGAGAACGCCGACGGGGTTGACGGGGAGGGATTTGTAGATGGGCAGGTGGGCGCCTTGAGTGAGTTCGGAGATTGGGGCGTTGTGGGCGGGTGCTTTTTTGATTAGGTTGTCCGGGTGCTCGAGAAATTCCTCGATGCGGTAGCGTCCGAAGTCGTCGAAATTTTCAAAGGGGAATGCGAGCGGGTCCATTTTCTGGTGGCAGCGCCAGCAATCTTGGGCACCGGTTTTGAGTTCCATGCGTTGGCGCATGGTTTTGGTGTGGTCGAGAGGGATGACGGCATCGACGGTGATGGGGACATCGGGAATGGAGCCGGCGAGGAGTTTTTCGCGCACCCATTTGCCGCGATGGACGGGGTCTGTCTCGAGGTTTTTGGCATGAGCGAGGAGCCATGCGGGATGGGTAAGCATGCCTTTGCGGTTGGGGATTTTCGCGGGCTGCTCGGTGGGATAGTCCCAGGTGCGGTAGTCGATGTTCCAAAAGGTGGTAACGGCCTCGCCGCGCATTTGCTGGCCGGTGCGCCCGAGGACTGGGCCACCTGCCCAGAAGCCGTAGCCGACAAACATGAATGGCACGGGGTTTTTCTGACCGGCGCCGAATTGGATCTCGGCGGTTTTCATGAAACGGATTAGTAGGTCGCGGGTTTTTTTCTCGTTGCCGGGGCGATATTCCTTCAGCTCCTTGAGGCCCTTGGTGAGCATGAAATCGGCGTGGGGGGCGAGGTCTTCGGGTTTGAAATTGATCCAGTCGAATTTTTTGAAGTAGTTGTAATTTTCTTTGATGTTGTCTGCAATTTTTTTCATAGCGGCGTTGTCGCCGTTGTGGAAGACGTAGAATTTATCGGTGGTGAGGAGTGTCTCGAAGACGTTGCTGTCTTGCTCCAGGATGTGCTCGACGAGCAGGTCTGCCTCATCGACGAGGCGGCTGGCGGCGGGTTCGTGGACACCGGCGCCGAAGCGTGCGTCGTCTTTGAAGACTTCCATGGCGTTCGGGTAGCCGAAGAAATCGCGGAAGAAACGCAGCTTGCGAATGGGTTGGTTGGTGACGCTGGCGTTGAGGTTGGAGGCCTGGATGCCTTCGTCAACGATGGTCCAGATGTCGCGGCGGGCGAGCATGCGGCGGACTTCGCGTTCGTAGTCGGCGCGGGTGTTGAGGCGGCCTTCTGCGGCGGCTTTGGCGAGTTCTGCGTCAGGGCTGGAATCGGTGAGGGCGTAGGCGAGGGCGTAGCTGGCATCGATAGGCGACATCATGCGGCGGCCATGTTCGTCGGCATCGCCGTGGCCGAATTCATTGCGATAGACGAACTCGGTATCGAGGATGAGGGATTCGATGAGCTTGGCGAGGGCGGCCTGTTTTTCGAGCTTATCCATGAAGGAAAGGAGGACGCCGATGCTTTTTTCCAGTTCCTCGGAAGTTGGCTGACGCTCGTAGATTTTACCATAGAGCTGGCTGACGATTTCGGCGAGCAGGGCTTTGTCCGGGGCGGGCATGGCGTCGCGCTCGGCTTTCAGGGAGGCTTCCCAATCGGCCATGCATTTGTCGATGATGGCTTGGTAGTTATCGCCGGCTTTGCGGTGTTTTTTGATGGCAGCGGTGATGACCTGCATTTCAGTCACATTGAGGGGCTTGTAGGCGGGGCGGGCGTACGTTTTGTCGGTGGATTTTTTGATGATGCCTTGGATGTCCCAGTTGACTCTGAAAGCCTTCATGATGCCGATGCGGTTGAGAATCCGCGATTCGACGACGCCTTCCATGACCCAATCGCGCTCGCTCAGTTCGATGACGCGGTTGTATTCCACGCCCTCTTTGTGGTAGGCGTGGAGACCTTGGAGGACGGCGTTGACATCGTTGCTATCGAGGCGTTCCAGCAGGCCGAGATTCATTTCGATCTTGGGTTTTCCCTGATGCATGACTGGCATTGGCTCGGGGACGGTGATGTGTTTCACCTTGGGGAGGAGGGCTTCGTTTTTGTCGCCGTAGATGTCCTTGAGGAGATGCTCCATGTAGGAGCGGGTGTTGAGGAATTGCTCGCGTGATGCCAAGATGGCGCGGTGTTGGAAATCAGTTTCCAGCAGTTTTTGCATCGCTGGATATTGTTTTTTGATGGTGTCATCGGAGGTCATGTAGCCGGCGATGCGCTTGGCGTTGCCGATCATAGTGAGCAAGTGTCCGGTGGTGAGGGCTTCGCTGGCGGAGTAGCGGACGCCGATTTTTTTCGGGAGTAGAAATGGATTGGTGATGGTGCGGCGGAATTTGTTGCCCTGCTCGGTCTTGGGGCTCCAGTGAACACCGCTGTCACCGCGGACGATGGTCGGCTTACCGAAGATATTGCGGGATGGCTTGTAGTCGAGGAGGCGGTTCACTTTTTCATTGAAAATGAACTCGCTGACGAGCCAGCGGCGGTCTGGGGTGGATGCGGGAAGGCTGGCGTGTTTGCCGGAAAACAACTCGGAGTGATCGACGGAATTTCCATACTCGAAGCGCTTGAGTTTTTCCGCGAGGGCTTTGGCGACATCGCCGCTGATCTGGGTGTCGAGCCATTTGATGAGCAATGCGCGCTCTTCCTTGGTGGGCTGGCTTTTTGCGTCTTCGGGCGGCATGTCCTCGAAGTGGACTTGCTCTTTGGATTCTGCGAGGATTTTCTGGAGATCGACAGGATCGATGGCCTCCAGCGCATCGAAGCGGATGCCGCCTTTTTGTTTTTTCTCGCCGTGGCAGGAAAAGCAATGGGTCTCCATGATTTGCATGGCTTTGTCCTTGAGGACGGTGGGGTCCATCACGGAATCAGCGGCTTTCGGAGACAGGGAAACAGGATTGTTGGACTGCGCGGCGAGCGTGCCGACAGCCGAAAATGCGGCAAGTGCCGCGGATGCGAAAGTGCTTGTCATGATTTGCGTTGTGAAAACGTGCGGAAAGCCGGAAATGTATCAATGGAACCAGCCGTATGAGAAATTTTCTTCGTGAATCACTCGTGCACGAATGCCAAATCAGCGATATTCTGACAGATGAAACGACCAAGGTGAGTTAACCAAAACGCAAACATTGTATAGCATCAATTTTTCCGTCAAAAGCCACGGCGATCAATCAAGGATATCGATAGACTTCGGTGACTTCCCCCTTTAACACTAGAGTAGTCGATCCTCCTTACATAAAACATGATTCGGGCCTATCGTCGGTTTCGCTTCTGACTCAGCTTCTTCAATAATCAGTCGGAAGATTAGGGCGTGATCATCACTTTGAGGCGGACGAATTTTTTGGTGTCTGGTGCTTGGGGAACGATGAGGGTAACGGTATCAAAGCCTAGAGACGTATCCTCTACTACGGTGATGCCAGGGTTGTTGGCAATCGCGGTATCGGGCACGTTGTAAGGCGATGGTGCTGTATTCCATGTGACGAGATCATTACTGGTTTCGACGGACACAGCTGTCTTAGTATCGATGGAGCTGATGGCACGTTGGAAGGTAAAGATCAAGTTCGTGCCTGATATGCTGCTATGGGGCAATTTGCTCAGGTCGTTTGTGGTGACAGTACCGCCCAGAACATATTCAACTGCGTTAGGGACGCCGTCGCCGTCTTTGTCCTGGTCAGGGTTGCTGCCGATGGCGTTGATCGCAGCCCATGAAACGTAGCCTCCTACTGTTTCCAGGGTAAGAATGCCCGTGGTTTCATCGAAGGTGTAAACTTTCGCGCCAGAGGTTTTCGTCCACTTGTTGCTACCTGCATCGACGAAGCCGAGCACGGAAAATGTGGAACCATACGCGCCTGAGAGACTGGGAATATCTTCCAGCGTCCATGTGCCAGAGCTAAGCGCATCTGCCGCAGTGGTATCGATGACGAAATCGCCATCGAGGGTCACGGTGCCTGCCCCGCTGATGCTATTGTTTATGCCGGACGTATCACCGAGCACGAATTTTAGCTGGGCATTGTCCGCAAGGGCGAGGGTGCCTGCATTGACGACGGTGTTTCCGGTGTATGTGTTCGCACCAGAAAGAGTCTGGGTACCATTGCCGATTTTGGTTAGAGATAGCGTGCTACCGGTGTTGCGAATGATGCCGCTGAAGCTTCCATTCGCATCGCCGCCGCCCACGGTGAGGGTCGGCACGCCACTAGGTCCGCCTTCTACCACGCCGTTTCCATTGAGACCGTTGATGGTTTCATTGAAACCTACGAGGTTCAACGAGCCAACCCTTGAAAGAGCCGAATTACTGTTAATAAACACGTTTCCTTTGCCCGCTCCATCGGGAATCTGATCATCAGCACCTAAAGCCAGCGTGGCTGTGAAGCCGAGGAGATTCGCGCCATTCGTACGGCCTATGATGGTGTCACCCGAATAGTCGTTGGCGTTTACTGTCGTGTTGTTCAGCGTGACAGTGCTAACGATGCCTGCCCCACTCTGACTCAAGTCAATCGCCAGGCCGCCCGCACCAGTTACTTGATTGGTGATGCGGGTGTTTGATGCGGTGGTACTGTTGGAGGAGAAAACCAAATCCGCGTTGGCCGTGATCAATCCAGATAAAGTGATAAGTCTGCCGTCATTGCGGATACCAAAACGATCAGTGCCTAATGAAGTATTGATCACAAGAGCATTACTCAATGTATTATCAGCTTGATCGAAGAAAATCCCTGCTTTATCTGTGGCAGCTTGACCAACGGTAATCGGCCCAGAGCCGAATGGTGTTGCCCCGACCGCGACCGCAACATTGAGGCGCAGGCGCGTTCCACCCGCAGGATTGAGTCCTGCGCCATCGACCAAGGTCATCCCGCCAGAAAATGTGTTCAAATTGCCGGGAGCGAAAGCGATCGCGCCGAAGTTGTTATTCCGTATCACTACCGAGAGCTTGTTGGTAGGTCCATCAGTGACAACACTGTCGATTACAGCCGAAGCATTATTGATCGTCAAAGTCGCATCACTAATGCCACTGTTAGTGATGGTGCTGCTGAGAGCACCAGTTGTCAGAACATCCGTAAAGGCGGCATTGAAACCATTGAGGTCAAAGACGCTCGTACCCGTTAAGGCGAGTGCCCCGTTACCGATTCCTGAAGCACCGAAGTTCGTTGCGCTAAGAGACTTCAGTGTGCCTGCATTTACCGTGGTAGTCCCCGTGTAGGTGTTTGTGCCAGTGAGCGTGTTTGTGCTAGACGGTGAGTTTAGCGTGACCCCGCCAGCGCCGCTGATGTTATTCACGACGTTTAGGTCTAGACCGTTGCCGAATAAAGAGATCGTGCCACCATTCACCGCGATGTCCGCCGTATTAGTGCCTAGGTCGCCGCTCGTGCCGTTGCCGATTTGCAGGATGCCTTGGTTGACGGTCGTTTGGCCAGTGTAGAGA
>ERZ1066127.312-NODE-312-length-28788-cov-46.963317_pt1 | contig 28788 bp, 26 predicted proteins | sample MGYA00382774_ERZ1066127 | MGnify/ENA primary metagenome ERZ1066127 (study PRJEB33369, sample SAMEA5778357) | biofilm metagenome | biome: Industrial cooling water; feature: Water cooling tower basin; material: Biofilm | place: United Arab Emirates | collected...
TCCACTGTCCACTGTCCACTGTCCACTGTCCACTGTCCACTGTCCACTGTTGAACGTTATTCTAAATTGTGGTATTGATTCCGCGGATGGTCAAGCTATTTAACTAGATAGTTTACTTTTGGATAAATTTGTGATAATAAATTCGCGTTTTGAAACCGACTTGGTTGTGGTTCCACAAAAGACAATCGCTCGTTAAAATCGATAAGCTGTGGGATTTTTCAGCGAGTCGCCATGACATACGAACCGTTACATCATAAGTATCGTCCCCAGAGGTTTGGGGATTTGGTGGGTCAAGAAGCGATCGCAACCACCCTAACCAACGCCATCCTCTCCAGACGCATTGCTCCAGCTTACCTGTTTACCGGCCCCAGAGGCACGGGCAAAACCTCGAGTGCCCGCATTTTAGCAAAGTCGCTCAACTGTCTCAACAGCGAAGTTCCCACCGAACAACCTTGTGGGAATTGTTCAGTCTGTCGCGGTATCGAACTTGCCAATGGTTCCGCCCTCGATGTGATTGAAATCGACGCTGCCAGCAATACGGGGGTTGATAACATCAGAGATTTAATCGAAAAAGCTCAATTTGCTCCCGTTCAATGTCGATACAAAGTATATTTGATCGACGAAGTTCACATGCTCAGCCAAGCGGCGTTTAATTGCTTATTAAAAACATTAGAAGAGCCACCAAATCAAGTTGTATTTGTTTTAGCTACTACCGATCCCCAACGAGTATTACCAACAATTATTTCTCGCTGTCAGCGGTTTGATTTTCGCCGCATTCCCTTGGACTCAATGGTCAAACACTTAGGGAATATTGCCAAGAAAGAAAACATCGATATCGCCCCCGAAGCGCTAACTCTAGTGGCACAAGTAGCCCAGGGCGGATTGCGAGATGCAGAAAGCTTGCTCGACCAATTGAGTTTATTACCCGGTCAAGTAACGGTAGATGGGGTTTGGGACTTAGTTGGGGCAGTACCAGAACGGGATTTGATGGCGCTTTTGCGTGCGATCGCAGACAATAATTCTGTAGAACTAATCGACATTAGCCGCCGCTTAATGGATCGGGGCAGAGAACCTTTAATCGTCCTGCAAAACCTAGCTGGATTCTACCGCGATTTACTCATAGCCAAAAGCGCCCCCGATCGTTCGGATTTAGTCGCCTGTACCGAACCAACTTGGCATCAGTTATGCGAGTTTTCCCAAAACTGGGAAATTCCTTACATTTTAGCCGGACAAAAACACCTCAAAGACAGCGAAGTTCAAATCAAAAATACCACGCAGCCGCGCTTGTGGTTAGAAGTAACGCTGCTGGGATTATTGCCCTCAGCAATTAACCGTCAGGTTACAGTTGCGCCGGTTCAGGTGCAAGCTGTTGAGCGAGTTTCTCACCACATTGCCAAACCACAACAATCTAGTGTTCCTCAATTTAGTTCCCAAACGCAGGAGAAACCAACTTATCAACCGGAAAAACCAGCAGAAATTCCTCCACCACCCGTACAATCAGAAACGCCAAAACCTCCAATCCCAGATCGGGAAATCTACGCCCCACAAACAAACGCCGAACCGATTGCGGCTACTGAACCGCCCAGCGGAACCGATGAAATTTGGCAACAAGTAATTGAAAACTTGCAACCGTTTGCGGCTAAAGCGCTAGTAAGTCAGCACTGCCAATTATTAAAGTGTGATGAAAATGTAGCGTATATTAAAGTTAGTACGGAGCCATTATTTGAGCTAGCTCAGCGAAAGTTATCGAATATTGAAGCGGCTTTTTTAAAAGTTTGTAACCGTAAGGTGAAAGTAAAATTAGAAGTTGGCGGTGCTTCTAATTCTAGGAATATTGGCAAATCTGAAACGCGATCGCAACCAAAAGAAACTTTCCCACCAGCGACGATACTCCCCAGCACTAGCAAACAATCTAACCAAACTCAATTAGCAACGCCCAAGCCAATAGAACCCTTGGCTAATAGCGAGTTAAACATAGCAGATAAGGAACAAAAAGACGAAAAAGCTAGTTGGTATAAACCAACTGCGCCCGTGATTAGCCATCCTTCTCTACCTTCTCCTTCAGTCGCCGCAAAAGTGGAAAATCCACAGCCACCATCGGCAATTCAAGTTTCAGAATTGACTGAAATCGATCCCGAAAGCGAAGATGAAGATCCAGAGATTGATGAAGTAGCGATCGCATCCCAACAACTCGTAGACTTCTTTAAAGGAAAAGTCGTTAAACTAACCGATGAATTAGAATTACTCGACCCAGTTTCCGCAGCACCAACAACAACCCCTGCCGCCGACTTTAAACCGCAATATTCAGACGAAGCAACAGGGGAATTTGAATTGGAAGAAACAGATGACGAACCCTTTTAATTGATTCTGGGTAATTGGTAATTGGTAATTGGTAATTGGATATACAGGTTGTAATTCCGATGTAACCGGAAACGATATAAAAGTTGCTTTAAATATCTTTCAATTACCCATTACCCATTACCCATTACCCATTACCAGAATGCGCCGTTTTCACCCATTTCAGACGCTTAGGTCGTACTGACATGCGGGCGGTAACGCTGGCGACAATGGCAAACCAGTGCAACATATACAATGTGCCGCGTAAAGTTTGCAGCAGCGTTTCCGACAAACACATTCGTCCTTTTTGAGTCACCTGGATGCGTCGCAAACCGCAAAACATGCTGACCAACGATAGGGTAACCGTCATCCCCGTTACAGGGGTTAGCATTGGCATTTGATTGCGAGCGATCGCCATCAACATATCCGGCACGGCGGCGGTAGGTAGCAGATATTGGAAAAACCAAAACATCAACAGATCGAAGGTTTTTCGCCTACCCAGACGACCTCGCAAAAGCGGTTGCCAATAATCTAAATAGCGTTGATAACCGCCTTCTGCCCAACGATTGCGCTGATGCCAAAGCGCCATCGGTTTGGTAACGCCTTCTTCATCGACGCCCGGATCGAGGAAAAAGTCAATATCCCATCGATCCAGATGCAAGCGAATGGTTAAATCCAGGTCATCGGTGATCGTTTCTTCATTAAAACCATCGCAGCCAATTAAAGCCGTGCGGCGGATAAATTGACCGTTGCCGCGCAATTCCCCGATGCCGCCGATGGCGATCCGTTGCTGCTGAAAAAAGCTATCGAGAGCCATTTCTGCGGCTTGAGAACGGGTGAGAAAATTGGTCGATGAATTAGCGATCGCTTTCCGCACCTGCACCGCCCCCACTTCCTGCCGTTCAAACAACGGCAACACCCGCCGCACCAGATCGGGAGGCATTTGGGCATCCGCATCGAATACGGCAATAATGTCCCCTTTGGTTAGGGGTATCACTTGATTGAGCGCGCCTGATTTGCCACCTCCGGCACCAGGTGCCCGATGGAACACCCGCAACTGGTCATATTTGGTCGCCAGCCGATCCAACAATACCGGCGTTCCATCATCGCTGTTATCGTCGATCACCCAAATTTCGTATCGACAACTTGGGTAATCGATATTACAAAAATTCTCCACTAATTTACTGATGACAGCTTCTTCATTTTTAGCTGCCACCAGCAAAGACACAAAAGGCGGAGCGTCTTCGGAGTCCAAAGATAAAATATCGGGAACGGTTCTAGGTCGCGCCCGGACAACCCGCAGAACCTGAATTCCCATCAAAGTAGTTAATCCCAGCACAATCCAGGTTGCCCAAGAAACCAAGTGCAGGGCAATAGTACCGCTCCAAACGATGGTCAGCACTACAGCAGCTTTACGCCGACGCCCCTGATATGGATTTTGGCTCCTGGACTCTCCCCTGGCGATTCCCCTCGCGTCCCCCTTGTTAAGGGGAATGTGAGGGCGATCGCTTTTTTTATTCGGGGGGCAGGGGGGGAGCAGATTTTGGATTGAGTCTGACTCCAGAGCGTTCTCAGCTTCTGGAATTTTGCCGACAGGAGGTTGAGATTGGGAGTTCCCATCGGTGGACTCTAATCCAAAATTGCGTTCCCCCGAGCCTGGGAGCGAGGGCATCGACGAGGCAAAATCGTCAGGCTCGTTGTAAGAATCGTTTTCGGGCCAGGAATTCGCTGGCATAGGTTACTTGATTCAACCACCAGTATTTGTCTACACCTTTGAAGAAGCTGGGGATCAGGTAACACCAGACCGTGCAGCCTTCACATACTGGAAGTTTACCTTGAGATTGGCGATATTTTTCCACTTCTTCCGATTCTCGGTAAAGTTCGTACAATCGCCCGTTAATTGGGACGCCAGTTTGAGCAAAGTGGTAACAAGGCAGCAACAGTTCATCGTTGGGAGAAATGGCGATCACCGCTTCCACTGCTTTACAGCGAGGATTGTTGGTGTCGTTGCCCCCAGCTTCAATAAAAGCTAATGCGGCCTTATTGTATCCCACATTGCTGTACTGTCTGGCTGCGGCCTCGATCGATTTGACAATTTCCGGCGTGGGATTTTTCTTGGAATTGTAATTGCTGTGGGCTGTGAAGGCTGGATTGAGCCAAACGCGGACGCCCAAGCGCTGCCCCAGTTCTCCCACTTCGCCAATGCGGTGGAAATTTTGGGCGGTGACGGTATGGTTGAGGACGGGATATTCGCCCAAAGATTTGGCGATTTTCACCGACTCGACTAAATTGTCAAATATTTTCACGCCCCGGGAATGGTCGTGACTTTCGGCATCGGGACCATCCAAAGAAAAATTCAGGAAGTCCACCAAACCTTGAATTTCCTTAGCCCGTTTGGGATAAAGAATCGTATTCGTGGTCATGCTGGTGGTGAATCCCATCCGTTTCGCCTCGGTGTAGATTTCACCTACATCTGCACGCAGCAGTGGTTCGCCGCCGGTAAAGTCTACGTATTTAACTCCCAGACGGCGCAAATCTACCAAGTTACGACAGATTGTCTCAAAATCAGCTTCTTTTCCCGGTTCTAAAGCCCAAATATCACAAAAATGACAGCGGGCGTTGCAACGGTAGGTTAGGTAGTAGTTTGCAACCAGAGGTGTCATAAGGGTACGCCGAGAGGTTTTCCATATTTTGCCACTCTGTGCGCCTCTTGGTATGGAGATTCTGAAGAGAAACTTAAGATGAGAGAGCTGAGGAAGCCGCAAAGAAACCGGGTTTCTGGGGAAAAATGTCGATTTTGAAGCCGAGATCTGCGAAGAAACCCGGTTTCTGGTCGCTGCAAAGAAACCGGGTTTCTGGGGAAAAATGTCGATTTTGAAGCCGAGATCTGCGAAGAAACCCGGTTTCTGGTCGCTGCAAAGAAACCGGGTTTCTGGGAAAAATGTCGATTTTGAAGCCCATATCTGCGAAGAAACCCGGTTTCTGGTCGCTGCAAAGAAACCGGCTGCGTGGGAATAATAATATTGGATGAGGCAGCGATTCTCCGCTTGGGAGACGCGCGCGCAACTCAATCAATATAGCCGGATCGAGGAAAATACCTATATGTCTATCGACAAGCTACAGCCCGCTCCTCCCCAAACTTTAACTGTCTACATGCCCTACTACCAGGGGAACAAGCGCCAAGTGTTACCCTATGCAATTAGCCTCTACAAAGAAGGTAGTTTGGAGGGCGAACGCAAAATTGAAGGCGGTAAAAGCATCCCCTTCATCGCCACTTGGAACATCGCTAACCTACCAGCGGATTTAACTCGGTGTCAGATGCGCTTTGACGGCAATGCTGAGCTGAGTTATGAAGTGACAATGGCTAATTTTGAATTTGTTAACTTCTTAATTGAACTGCTGATGAATTACAGAGGGAGTCGCACGGTAGATTTTTCCAAAACTTTCTACCGCAAGCTTTTGCGTCTAGATGAATGATCCCAGTCAAGTTTAAGCCGCTGATGTGCCAACGGTGAGGATATCAAGTACTGAATTGCACCTAGAATTAAGGATGGGGCTTGACGTCAGTTACCAAATTTAAACGATGTCAGACTTCTGCCTGCTCCCCCAATCCCAGGGAAAAAAGTTTTTTATCAAATTTTTCCCGAAAATATAAATAAGAACCTCTCTTCCACTGTCAAAAAAAGTTTTTCCACTGGGACGCGAAAGCGCCCACAATCAAGGGGGAGGGGGATTTGGCGTCAGTCGTTAAACATAAGAGCGGCGATCGCAGCCCCATTTGTTGAATTTAGGAGTAGTTAGTGTGCCGCAATCCACTGAGAAAACACGAAAACGCGGGTCAAAATATTTGATCGTAGGGTCAACGGAAGCTTGCAGTGGTAAATCCACCACGATCCTGGGCATGACCCCCCAGTTACAGAAACGCGGACTCGATATCGCTTATGGTAAGCCGCTAGGAACTTGTTGGGAAGATGCCCATACCGATGGGATCGATGAAGATGTCAAGTTTTTGGCGCCCCTGCTGCACTTAAAGGAAAACCGTTTGCTACCAACGATCCTGTTTCTGGATGAAACCGCGATCCAAAAGCGAATGGTGGAGGAAGATCGCGTTGATTACGCCGCCTTACTCGCGGAAACCCTGGCGACACCGGGTGGAGATTTAGTATTGTTAGAAGGCCCTGGGACGCTGGATGAAGGCAGTTTGTTTAACCTGTCGTTACGGGATATGGCTGAGTGTATCGACGCCTCGATTCTCCTGGTAGCGCGGTTTGAATCGGTTCTGTCGGTGCATAAGCTGGTGTCGGCAAAGCAAAAATTGGGCGATCGCTTGTTGGGGGTTTTGCTCAACGATGTCCCCTCGGAACAGTTGGAAACCGTCGCAACCATCGTCAAACCGTTTTTGGAAAATCGCCATATTCCCCTGTTGGGAATCGTACCCCGTAACACCCTGCTGCGAAGCGTCAGCGTCGGGGAACTCGTACATCAGTTGCAGGCAGAAGTACTGTGCTGCAAGGAACGCATGGACTTGATGGTCGAAAGCCTCACCATCGGTGCGATGAACGTATCTTCGGCGCTGAAGTATTTCCGCCAAAGAAGAAACATGGCAGTGGTAACGGGAGGCGATCGCACCGATCTGCAAATGGCGGCGTTGGAATCTTCCACCCAGTGCCTGATTTTAACCGGACACATCCCGCCAGTGGAAGATATTTTGAGCCGCGCCGAGGAAGTAGAAATTCCAGTGTTATCGGTAGATTTGGATACCCTGACCACCGTGGAAATTATCGACCGCGCTTTTGGACAAGTGCGCTTGCATGAACCGATTAAGGTTCAGTGCGCGTATCAAACGATCGGGCATCACTTTGAAATTGACCGACTGATGGCTAAATTAGGATTAGAAACTGCCGTGACGCTGTAATAGTCAAGGTTTGTTACAATAACTAGGTCGTTCAGCCTATAACCGGCCTTGAGTCAGTCGATAGATATTTCCAAAGTCGATGAATTAGTCCAAGAACTGGCAACGATCCAGCAAACGGGTGCTAAGCGGATCGCCCTGTTAGGGTCGCGTCACGTTCCGATTACCCATCAAAATCTAATTGAGATGATGAGCTATGCCCTAGTTTTATCGGGCAATCGCTTGATCACCTCTGGTGCCGGTGGCACTAATGGTGCTGCCATCCGAGGGGCGATGCGAGCTGACCCCAAACTGTTGACGGTGATTTTACCTCAAAGTTTGGAGCGTCAGCCCCGCGAATCTCGCGAATTGCTAGAACAGGTGATGCACTTGGTAGAAAAACCAGAAAACGATCATCTGTCTTTAGGAGAAGCGAGTGCCTTGTGCAATCAAGAAATCGTCACTCGGTGTCAGCAGCTAATTTGCTTTGCGTTTCACGATAGCCGCACGCTGCTGCAAACTTGCAAGGATGCAGAAGATCAGCGAAAACTGGTGACGTTGTTTTACTTTGATTAGCTTGGCGCGATTATTTGCCTGCAAAGTTATGCTAATTGCTAATTGCTAATTGCTAATTGGGCTAAGCTTCAGCTATTAGTTGTTAATTATTAGCAGAAATTAAACTTTTAAAATACAGGTGAATGATGCTATCTCAACTGTCGGTGTCTTTTATTCTGCTTGCCAGTATCGTAGCGGCTGCCGTTCTCGTATATTTACCATTTTTGGTGGTCGCTTACGGGCGGCAGCAGGTCGGCTATGATACGGCTGCACCGCGTGCCATGTTCGATAAATTGCCGGACTATGCCAAGCGGGCGACTTGGGCGCATCAAAATGGCTTTGAATCTTTTATGCTGTTTGCAGCAGCAGCACTGATGGCTTACGTGACGGGTGTAAATTCGTCATTCGCTGTAGTCGCTGCTAGTGCATACCTAATTGCCCGCTTGCTGTTTTCGGTATTTTATATCTTGAACGTGCCGCTCGCGCGATCGCTCATGTTCGGTATCGGTTCCCTCGGAATCGGCACTTTAATGGTTTTGAGTCTTTCTCAGCAATTTGGTAATGGGTAATTTTAGATTTCAGATTTCAGATTTCAGATTTCAGATTTGAGTACGATCCAATCTGCGATCTGTAAATTATCAATTACCTGGCAGTGGACAGCGAACAGCGAACAATTATCGACGAAAAACTCGGTTTAGAGCCAGGTGATTCTAGGATGGTTCACTAGCTGTCAACTGTCAACTGTCAACTGTCAACTGTTACCAATCACCAATTTATTATGGCGTCTACATATTCATTCGATATTGTCAGCGATTTTGATTACCAAGAATTGGTCAATACTGTAGACCAAACTACGCGAGATATCGCCAGTCGCTACGATCTGAAAGATACAAAAACAACCTTGGAATTAGGAAAAGAATCGATTACGGTGAACACCGACAGCGAATTCACTTTAGAGTCGGTTCACACGATTTTGCAACAGAAAGCAGCCAAGCGTAACCTGTCGCTAAAAATATTTGACTACGGCAAAGTTGAAGCAGCCAGCGGCAATCGCGTTCGGCAAGAAATTAAACTAAAAAAAGGCATTAGCCAAGAGATCGGCAAAGAAATTACCAAGTTGATTCGAGACGAATTTAAAAAAGTACAAGCCTCGATTCAAGGCGATGCAGTGAGGGTTTCTGCTAAATCAAAAGATGAATTGCAAGCAATAATTCAGCGCTTGAAGCAGGAAGATTATCCGGTGGCTTTGCAATTTACAAACTATCGCTAAGTCAGTTGATAGTTGATAGTTGATAGTTGATAGTTGATAGTTGATAGTTGATAGTTACCTCTCCCTCAAGCTTATAGGATTGTGAGCTAAGCAAATTAATTTTTCCTTTCCACTTAAAAGGGGGAGGCTAACAACCCATTTTTTCTGGTAAATAATGCCAAAAACTCGGTTTCTGTTGGTGTTAATATTTTGACCATTAGCAATTAGCAATTAGCAATTAGCCATTAATGGACAGACAGCCAAAAATTGACCGCCAGCGAGAGCATCAAGCTAACGAACGTACTTTTTTGGCTTGGTTGCGAACTTCTATTGCTTTGATTGGATTTGGCTTTGCTATAGCACGGTTTGGTTTATTTTTGCGGGAATTGCAATCATCTGTAACCGGACAAGACGCACCCACCGACTCGTTTATCAATTCTCAAAATATCGGGGTAGGTTTGGTAGTTATGGGGATTATCTTGGTTGCTTTATCGGCGTGGCGCTACAACAAAGTTTTAGGGCAAATTGAGCGGGGCGACTATCGACCCAGTAGCTTAATTATATGGATAACTGCTGGTATTGTAGCGATCGCTGGCGCTATTACGATTCCTGTATTACTTTGGCGACAACCAGCGGTTCCGAGTAGGCCATCTCCGGGTAAGAATAGTGTAAGCGATCGCTCCCCACATTTCCCCATCCGCGATCGCAAAAACCACCGTACCTCACAGCATTACAATAGATAAAGACCAATCAAGCTACCCCAATGTTGCAAATGAAGGACGTTTTACAAGTCATTGAACCATCTGGAATTTTAGACGGGATTAAAGGAAATCAACTGCGTCGAGATGTTAGCGATCTGATGGAAAAAGGCGCATCAATCGTATTAGTCGATCTCCAGAATGTATCGTTTATGGATAGTTCTGGTTTAGGTTCAATCTTATTAGCTTGCAAAACAGTACGTTCGGCTGGAGGTAAATTTTATATTTGCTCAATTAACGACCAGATCAGAATGTTGTTTGAATTGACTAAAATGGAGCGGGTTTTAACCCCATTTGCTAATCGGGAAGAGTTCAACAAAGCTATTCTGGAAACTGAATAATAACCTAAAAATCTGGGATTTTAAACAATACCTTCGCCAAAATCCGGCACCCTTAAGGGTGCGGCTATACAAACAAAGGCCGCCTTCGCAGCCTGTAAGTATTTGAGCCTGCTACGCTTTGCGAGAGTTTGTCTACTCACATCTTGCACCAGAGCCAACAGAAATAAATTTCTGGCTTAAAGCTAAAACCCGTTAAAACGGGTTAAAACCTTGATGAAAGTTAGCTTTAGCTAACTTAAGCTTTCAGCCCCAAATTTATTTGGGGGCTGTTTATCGGGTAGGTGCAAGATGTGAGTCTAGCCACATGCTTTAGCTGGTGGGCGGTTTAGAAAATTGGCTTAGGTAGGCGCAGGTATTATTAAAAAAAATACCCGGTTTCTGAGAGGAAAGATTTGTAGGGGCAGCTTTTAAGGTGCCCCTAATGGATTAGCCACCAAAGTTAAACCTTAACAAAGATAAATCATCATCAAACGGTTGATGGCGATTTACATGGCAAATATGGTCTATGACTAACTCCAAATTAGAATTATTTGTCTGATAAAACTTGGTCAGCGAGTCTATAAAAGCCTCAATTCCCCAAATCTTGTCATTTGGTTGGGGAATTTCGTAAGCACCATCGCTAAAAACGTACAAATTGCTGCCAGGAGGGATATCTAAATAACCATCTTCATACTCGGTATCGGGTAAGAAGCCAATTGGTAAGCCTGAAGATTCCAATCGTTTAACTTGAGCGTTTTCAAATGTGCCTGATAAAACTATTGCGGGTGGATGTCCGGCGTTAGAATAAATCAATTTGCGATTAATTTGGTCGTAAACGCCATACCAGATTGTGAAATACTTTTCGCCGTGGTTATCCATCTGAAAGGCGTTATTGAGGGACTTCAAAACATCGCTGGGTTGAAAAAAGTTAGTATTAGGGAGGGATTGCGATCGCAAAACATTCAACACCGAAACCGATAACAGCGCCGAGCCAACTCCGTGTCCCGATACATCCAACAAATACATGACTAAAAGGCTATCGTACAGCCAAAAATAGTCAAAACAATCGCCCCCCAATCTGGCTGATGGAATGAAGCGCGCCTCTGTAGTCACATTTCCTTTTAGCGGGGAGGGTAAAAGACTCCGCACATATTCCGCCGCCTCGTCTAATTCTGCTTGCAGCTTTTGATTTGCCCCTTCTAAAGCTTGCTTTTGGCTTTGCAAGTCTTCGTACAACTGGTTTAACCGTAACCCAGCCCTTACTCTTGCTTTTAATTCATTCATTTCAATCGGTTTGGAAACAAAATCATCCGCCCCGGCATCGAGTCCTTGAATCCGATCTTCGACGTTGGTGCGCGCCGTTAGCAAAATCAAAAAAGTAGTTGTCAATTCGGGTGTCGCTTTAATCTGGCGACATACTTCCAATCCATCCACTTTTTCCATCATCCAGTCGCAAATAATTAAAGCCGGATGGTGCTGTTTTGCTTGGGCAATTCCGGCTTCACCATTGCTGGCTAAAATTACTTCATAACCCTGATTTTGGAGATTTTTTTTTAAAATCAGTTGCAAGGTGGGATCGTCATCGATGATTAAAATTTTTGCCATAAATTTTCAAAACTCTAAGTCGCGCCATCAGAGAACGAGCTAATTGTTTTATTATACCTAAATAATTTTTGTTTACGGAACATTCTTGCAGATTAGAATTAAAATATTAAAATAATTAGGGTGGCAAAATGTTAAAAAAAATTAATCTTAAAGTCAAAACGGATCTAGGAGTCTGTGCAGAAGTCTTATCCTGGTTTGAGCAGTTGAATCAGCCGCCCATCCCCGATAAAGATATTTGGTATAAGTGTCAAACGCTGCTTTGGGAAGCTTTTACAAATATTGCCGAACACGCCCATAAAGATCTACCCCCAGAAACGCCGATTGATATTGAAGCTACTAGGTTCGATCGACATATAGAAATTAGGATTTGGTGTTATGGCCCCTGGTTTAACGTTAACCAGAAATTGCAAGAAATTCCCGAATTTGAAGACAACGAAGACGAACGAGGGCGAGGGTTAAAAATTATATCATTGCTAGCTGATAATTTTAGTTACGAGCAAGTCAACGAGCGTAATTGTATGTTGATTGCCAAACAGTATTAAAGGTTTTGTAGCTCGGCTTGAATGCGGTGAAAAATTTGTTCTAATTGTGATATTAAATCGGTAGTTTCCTCTAAATTTTGCGAGCGAGCCAATTTTTCTAATTTTTCTGCGGTTACCCGCATAGAAGCAGCGCCAATGTTGGCACTAGCACCTTTGATATGATGGGTTTCTCGCTCAAACTGAAGGAAATTATTCGATGCGATCGCCAATTTAATTCCCTCCAAATGCACTTGAGTATCTTCCACAAAAATCTGCAACAGTTCCAATTCAAATTCCTGGTTATTTTCAGATATTTGATGCAAGTATTGCCAATCTAGATCGGGTAGGTTTGCCCCTGCTTCTTGATGCAACATTCCCGATCCTGTCAGTAAAATTCCGCGGCTAAACCGCTCTAACAATTCCGCCAATTTTTCCTTAGAAATAGGCTTGCTCAAATAATCATCCATCCCGGCATTGAGGCATTTTTTTCGATCTTCTTTTCTGGCATTTGCCGTCATCGCCACAATTAAAGGACGACACCCTCCAGGAAAACATTTTTCCGGACGGCGATGAATTTCTCGCGTAGTTTCAAAACCGTCAATTACCGGCATTTGGCAATCCATCAAAATCAAATCGTAGGGAATTTTTTCTATGAGCCGCAAAACTTCTTCCCCATTCGCGGCGACATCGGCATCATAGCCCAAACCTTTCAGTTGTTTCAGCGCTACTTTTTGATTGACTAAATTATCTTCAGCCAAGAGAATTCTTAATTTCCCATTGGGAATGGGGTAGGCATCGGTAGTCAATAAGTCAGATTTTGTCTGGGTTTCTAATAACGGCGATTGAATTTCCAACAGCTTAAATAGCAGCTTAAACAGCCGAGATGGTTTAATCGGTTTAACCAAATAAGTCGCGAATCCGATCTCGATTGCGCGCTGCACTTCCTGCCGTTGATTCGTCGAGGCAAGCATAACCAGCGGCGTTGCAGCTAAAGCCAAATCTGACTTAATTTCTGCTCCCAAATTCAGACCATCAACTTGGGGCATTTGCATATCGATTAATACCACATCATAGGGCATATTTTGCGCGCAAGCCGCGTGTAAAGCATTCAACGCCGCCGCCGCACTCTCCGCCTCATCGACTTGCATTCCCCAGCGCGCTGCTTGATGGTAAACAACCTTGCGATTGGTGGCGTTGTCATCTACAACTAACAATCGCCGCTGGGCAAGAACCTTTGGATCTTCGACGCCGGAAACAGCCTTAGCAAAAGTAACTGTAAACCAGAATTTAGAGCCTTTTCCTAACTCACTTTCTAAGGCAATTTCTCCTCCCATTAAAGTTACCAACTCCTTGCAGATAGCCAATCCCAAACCTGTCCCACCGTACTTGCGGGTTGTAGAAGCATCGACTTGAGTAAAAGGGGCAAAAAGTTTATTTTGGTCTTCTGGGGCAATGCCAATTCCCGTATCGCTGACTGACAAAGAAATTGTTGCTGTACTAAAGGTTTCTGATAGCAGTTCTGCTTGCAACACCACTTCGCCAGCGCTGGTAAATTTAATCGCATTTCCAATCAAATTGGTGAGGATTTGTCGCAAGCGCCCCGCATCGCCTTGCAGTTGAATAGGAACGTTTTGATACACTAAACCAGCAATTTCCAATCCTTTAGCATGAGCTTGGGGAGCGAGTAAGTCTAATACTTCTTCAATGCAGATAGATAGGTCGAAATCTAAAATTTCTAGATCCATCTCCCCGGCTTCGAGTTTGGATAGATCTAGGATTTCGTTAATTAAGCTTAAAAGCGCGTCACCGCTGATGCGAATTGTTTCGACAAAATCTCGCTGTTCTGAGTCGAGATTGCTGTCTAATAATAACCCAGTCATTCCCAAAACCGCATTCATGGGAGTGCGAATTTCGTGACTCATATTGGCGAGAAACTGGGATTTAAATCGCGACGCTTCTAAGGCGGCTTCCCTGGCTTCTACTAACTCATTAATCGTGTCGGTAACCATCACAATCCCGCCCACACTGCCATCGGGATGACGCCAAGGTTCTATTGCCCAACGCAGATAAATTTTCGAGCCATCTTCCCGTTCAAATACATCTTCTGGGGATGCGATCGCTTCCCCTTTTAACGCCCGCTGATAAATTTCTTTCCATCGCTCGGGAATATCCGGTAAAACTTGATAGTGGCTGCAACCAATTAATACCAAACCTTCTAAGTCATAATCGCTTAACCACTTATTACTGTGTGCCAAATAGCACAATCTTGTATCAAACATTGCCATCGCTACGGGAGCGCTGGCGATAATTTGTTGCAATTGTTGCCGCTCTCTTTCTAATGCTTCCTGTACTAACTTGCGCTCCGTAATATCCGTATCCGTCCCGGTCATCCGACACATCCGCCCTTCCCCATCTTCAAACGCCGTGCCGCAAGAGAGAAACCATCGGATGCTGCCATTTTTATGCAGTCGCCGATGTTCGATTTCATACTGGAAGCTCTGGCCTGCTAAATGAGTATCCGTAGCCTCTAACACCCGGGTTAAATCTTGTGGATGGATCAGACTTCGCCACCCCTCCAATGTGTTAGGAATATCCATATCTGTAAAGCCCAGCGCTGCTTTAATCGTAGGGTCGATATAGATTTCCCCCGTGAGAATATTCCAATCCCAAACGCCCACATTGCCCGCACTAATTGCTAATTCGTAGCGTTCCTGACTCACCCGCAGCGCCTCTTGCGTCCGCATCCTTTCGGTGATGTCGTTGAGGGTACCTGATGTGCCTAATGTTACACCGTTTCCGTCACGCATGGGGCGGGCGTAGATTTCAATCCAGCGAAAATCTTTATCTTTGGTGAGATAGCGCACTTCGTGACGGCAGTATTCTTTTTTACCTTGCAGCAAGGGTTGAAACAGCATAACGTGACGCGGGCGGTCATCGGGATGGATGCAATTAAATGAATCAGTGCCGATAGTTTCATCGATAGAAAAGCCGGTAATTTCCGTCCAAGCGGGATTGAGAAATGTCCACAAACCTCGCTCATCGGTTTGGAAAACAACTTCTCTGATGTTGTTAACCACCGAGCGATATTTTTCTTCGCTTTCTCTCAGTGCGGCTTCTTTTTGTTTGCGATCGCTAATATCTCGACCTATGGCTAAAAAACCCGTAATGTTATTTTCTGCATCGCGCAGGGCGCTGAGGGATAATAATACCGGAAAGCGGCTGCCACCTTTGCGAATATAAGACCATTCGCGCTCTATGCGATCGCCAGAGCGCGTTTCGGCTAAAATTGCTTCCAATCCAGAGTTGCTCCCTTTCCCCCCTACCGCCGATAGTTCCTGTTTATCGTGAAAAATAGCCAGAGTTTTTTTCCCCACCACTTCTGCTGCCGCATATCCCAACAACCGTTGAGCTGCTGGATTAAAAGTGCGAATAATTCCGTCTACATCCATCGAAATAATCGCGTAATTTGCACTCTCTAAAATCGCCTGGTGTAACCGCGTTGTTTCTCGCAGTTCTAACTCTGCCTGTTTGCGATCGATAAACTGACCAATTTGAGTGCTAATCGCCGCCATAATTTTGAGTAATTCAGGATCTGGCGGTTGAATTTCACGGCTGAAAAAGACAATGACGCCTAATATTCCAGTTTCATTTTTGATTGGTAAACCAAAAGCACCGTGCAATCCTAAATTAGCCGCCATTGGAGCGCGGAGAAAATCATCCTCCTTTACGACATCTACCACCCAAGCTGGTTTACCCCCAGCCCAAATTTGACCGGGAAAGCCTTCACCCAAAGCAAAACAAATCTGCCTGGTAACCGCCTCAAACACTTCCGTTGGCTTTTTCAAAGCTTCATCTGCTAATAGCGGCACGTGCCAAGTGTGAACGCAACGCAGCAAATTCGACTGTCTATCGATACCCCAAAGTTCGCCCCAATCCCATCCCAAACTAAAGCACATTGCCTGTAAAATTTTGGGAATCGCTTCCGTCAGGGTGCTAGATTCTGCCAATATGCAAGTAATGGCGTGCTGCGCTCGCAAACGCCGTTCAGCTTGCTTGCGTTGGGTACGATCGATGCCAGTACTGATAATGTATTGAACCGATCCATCCTGATTCAAAAGTGCAGTATTTGACCAGGAAATTAGCCGCCTTTCCCCATTTCGCGTCACCCAATAATTTTCGTATTCATCCGGGAAGTTACCCCTAGCAAGCGAGGCGAATACAACTTTAACTGGCTCAATTTCTTCCGGAAGCAAAAACAAATCCCAGAACTGCCGCCCCATCACTTCCTCAAAGGAATAACCTGTTATTTGCTCGCAAGCGCGGTTAAAGCGGATAATTTTTCCTTGGGTATCTAAAACCAAAACTAAGGCACTGGATGTATCTAAAATAGCGCTAATAAAATTGCGTTCTTGTTTAAGCGATCGCTCTGCTGCCTTGCGTTCGACAATCTCGCGATAGATCAGATAATACACAAAAGCCAAAATCAAAAAAGCCAGAACGATGCTAGTTGAAAAGGCGATAATTGTGTTTTTAGCGCTTGATTTAGCGGAGGTTTCGCGCTGATTTAACAATTTCCTCTCTTGCGTTTGCAGTTCCCTGACAATCGAGCGAATTTCCTGCATCAAACGCGCGGGTTTATCTTGATCCTTGCGGATAAATTTCAATGTGGATTCAAATCCTCGATACTTCCGTAAGGTAATCGTTGTATCGATTAAGCTCAGCCTTTCTGCTACTAATGGTTCTAGGATATCGATCTGCCGCCTTGCTACCGGATTATTAGCCGTTAAGTACTTCAGTTGCTTAATGTCTTGGTTGATGTTGGCGATCGCTTGATTATAAGGTTCTAAATAGGACTCTTCTCCCGTAATCACATAGCCCCGTTGTCCAGTCTCGGCATTGGTAATGTCGGTAAGGATGTGTTCTAATTTTTCTATCACCTGATGCGATCGCGCTGCCGACTTGCTAGTCTGTACCAGATCGACAATACTCCGAGATGAAACCACACCAATCAATATCAGAATCGCCGACGCCAACCCCAAACCAGATCCAATGCGCTTAAAAAATCTCTTGCGCCTTTTTGTTGCCTGCTTTAGTTGAGTAGCCTTGCGTAATAAAGCGGCTACCTTGCGCGAAAATTGCAGTTTATTGATAATCTGAAAACCCACAATTGCTAAAATTTTAGATTTTAAATTTAACCTTGGGCTTTGATAATTGCTAATTGCTCATTGCTAATTGCTAATTGCTCATTATCAGATAGATTCCTAATCTTTTGATATTAACCATTAACCATTAGCCATTAGCTTGGTTAAGAAACCCGGCTTTTTGCCAAAACCGGGTTTCTGATTCCAGCCTACAAACTCGACATCACTTCTCGCGCTGCTGCTAAAGTTTTGTCAATATCTTCCTCGGTATGAGCAAAGGAAGTAAATCCAGCTTCAAACTGCGAAGGAGCCAAATAAATGCCCCGTTCTAACATGCCGCGATGGAAGCGGCTAAACTTTTGCAAGTCCGACTTTTTGGCATCCTCATAATTATGCACCGGGCCAGCAGTAAAGAATAAACCAAACATACCGCTGATTTGACCGCCGCAAGCATCGTGACCAGTTTCTTTGGCAATTTGCAGCAATCCATCTGCTAGCTTTTTGGTAATTTTATCCAAATACTCGTAAGTACCCGGTTTTTGCAATAATTCCAAGGTTTTAATCCCCGCCGTCATCGCCAAAGGATTGCCCGACAGCGTTCCTGCTTGATACATCGGCCCCGCAGGTGCAACCATCGACATGATATCGCGCCGCCCGCCGTAAGCTCCTACGGGCAACCCGCCGCCAATAATCTTACCCAAGGTAGTTAAGTCGGGGGTAATGCCGAATTTTTCTTGGGCGCCGCCGTAAGCAATGCGGAAACCCGTCATCACTTCATCAAATACCAGCAAGGCGCCGTTTTCTTGCGTAATCATCCGCAAGCCTTCCAAAAAGCCCGCATCGGGGGGAATAAATCCCGCATTCCCGACTACAGGTTCCAAAATCACTCCGGAAATTTGGTCGGGGTTTTCCGCAAATAAAGCTTTAACCGCTTCTAAGTCGTTGTAGGGTGCGGTGAGGGTGTTGCTGGTGGTCGATTTGGGGACGCCAGGGGAGTCGGGTAAGCCCAGCGTCGCGACGCCGGAACCTGCCTTGACCAAAAACATATCGGCGTGCCCGTGGTAGCACCCTTCAAATTTAATCACTTTGTCCCGTCCGGTGAAAGCGCGCATCAGGCGCAGCACCGCCATGCAAGCTTCGGTACCGGAGTTGACAAAGCGCACCATTTCGATGCTCGGAACCGCATCGATGACCATTTCTGCCAGGACGTTTTCCAGGGCGCAGGGGGCGCCGAAGCTAGTGCCTTTTTCTAGGGTTTCGTGCAACGCCTTGATTACGTCAGGATGGGCGTGACCGCAAATCGCTGGCCCCCAGCTGCCTACATAATCGATGTATTGGTTGCCGTCCACATCCCAGATATAAGCACCTTGGACGCGGTCAAATACGATGGGTTGTCCGCCCACCGATTTAAACGCTCTGACTGGCGAACTAACGCCACCGGGCATCAACTGCTGTGCTGCGGCAAAAATTTCTTCTGATTTAGTGGTGTTCAAGCTGGTGCTAATCAACGTTAACTCCTTAATTTATGCTTGCGCTCTTTGTTGCTGGTTAAAAGGTCTGCCTTAGGATAGTCGGAAGCTGCGATTTACCATAATAGACTGTTTAGTTATACTATCTGGAATTGATTTACCATGCCTCTTTACAAAACTAACCAAGATTTACCCACCGAAGTCCGAAGTCTCCTTTCTGAATCCGCTCAAGACCTCTACCGCGCTGCTTTTAACTGCGCCCTGCAATGGTACGGCGATGAGTCTAAAGCTCACAAGGTTGCTAGATGCGCCGTCCGGATTCAGAGTGTCAGCCTTAACAGCGTGATTGCGATCGATTCTGTTACAAAACCACAAATTGCTTAATCTTTTTTAACAAAAACTTCCTGGAACTTTGCGACCAGGCGTTTAATCGGGGTGCATCTCGTAGTTTTTGGTAAGATTAAAACGCTGCTGTCGCAATTAGAATTTATGTCCGCTGCGGAATCAACGCCTTTACACTCTGCCATTCCCCTAGACCAAATACGCTACGACGAAAGGGGACTCGTCCCGGCAATCGTCCAAGATTATCTGGATGGTACGGTATTGATGATGGCTTGGATGAACCGCGAGTCACTCGGCAAAACTTTAGAAACAGGACGCACTTGGTTTTACAGTCGTTCCCGTGCCGAATTATGGCCTAAAGGGGAAACCTCCGGACACGTACAGAACGTGAAAAGTATCCGTTACGATTGCGACAGCGATGCGCTGCTGATAACAGTAGAGCAAATCGGCGATATTGCTTGTCATACGGGGGAACGCAGTTGCTTTCATCGAGTAGATGGGCAAAAGATCGCACCACCAGCAGATACATTGTCTCAGGTATTTGAAGTAATTTGCGATCGCCGCGACCATCCTAACGAAAGTTCCTATACTTGCAAGTTATTTGCCGGTGGCGATAACAAGATTTTGAAAAAAATTGGCGAAGAAACCGCCGAAGTAGTGATGGCGTTTAAAGATGATGATAAGGATGCGATCGCAGGCGAAGTCGCAGACTTACTCTACCACACCTTGGTCGCTTTAGCTCATCATGGCGTTGATGTGAAAGCAGTTTATCGCAAATTACAAGAACGCCGTCCGGCTAATAAATTTTTTAAGTAAGTTGACAGTTAGTTCTCCCTAAAGCGAAAAGGAGAAATCTTCATGATTCAAGCTATACCCAAATCAGTGACATTTGACGAGTTCATCGAATGGTATCCAGAGAACTCGCAACACCGCTACGAACTACATAATGGGGTAATAGTTGAAATGCCTTTAGCAACTGGCGACCATTCGGATGTAGCCGGATTTATTTTTGGCAAAGTGTTTGTAGAAATTGAACGTCAGCAACTGCCTTACCTTGTGCCAAAAGAGTATATGGTTAAATCTCTTGACGACAAATCGGGCTATTATCCAGATGTGCTTGTGTTAGATCGACCCGCACTCGCAAACGAACCGCGTTGGAAAAAAGAATCGATCATCACGATGGGAAGCTCAATCAGGTTAGCGGTAGAAGTCGTCAGTACTAACTGGAGAGATGATTACTTAACCAAACTGAGAGATTATGAAGAAATCGGTATTCCCGAATATTGGATTGTGGATTACCTGGGACTGGGAGGTAAGCGCTACATCGGTGACCCTAAGCGCCCTACTCTATCGGTCTACGAATTGGTAGATGGAGAGTATCAGCTCAAACAATTTAGGGAAGATGACCGAATTGAGTCGCCTACCTTTCCAGAACTTTCATTGACCGCTGAGCAGATTTTTCGAGCAGGATTACCCAGTCAGTAACGATGATTCTTCGGGAGCATGTCAACTTTGTAGCCGACACCCTAAAGGGTGTCGCTACACAAACAAAGCCTGCCTTCGCAGGCTTTAAAAGCTTTAGCCCGCGAAGGATGGCTCGCGTTTGTATAGCCGCACCCTTTAGGGTGCTGGCGTAAATTTACAAACTTGATATGCTCCCGATTCTTCTCCTTTAAGCATCCAAACTAATATTCTCAGGATAGGCTCAACTGGTGGCAAGAAAAAATCTACTAAGTCAATGGTAACAGTTTGTTCCTCTAGTTTCATAAATCGCCAAGCCGTACCGCTGCTAACGCAACCATAAATTGTAGGAACAGAAGAATTATTTGCTTGGTTAAATTTTTGGGCAGCTACCATTTCCGCTACGCACTGTCCTATTCCCGATTTTAAATCTGCTTTTTTTGCCTCTACAATCATTACCGTAGGTGCTTCAATAATCATTTGTTCTGGGGAACGACTTAGCAGAAAATAGCAGACTCCATTTAGTCATAAAGCATAATCTACGTTGAACTCTTCGCCGGAAAACAAGCTAATTTTTCGATTTAATATTTTGCGAACTTCGAGTAAAAGCGGACTAATAATGAATTCCGATCTGGCTTTTTCCGAACCCGTCGCACCCGCTAAGGGAAGACCTTCTGCCAGAAATTCAGCCAGGGATGAACTCGGTGCGATCGCTGCAATTTCAGGTAGGAATCGTTCTGTTTCAACTAAGGTTAAGTTAAAATCCTGTTTGACTTTTTTTAAGGTGAAATCCCTGTAAGCCATAACTTATACCCACCTAGTTAATTGTGCTTTAACAAAATTCGGTCTAGATATTGCAAAATTCCAATTGTGACGATTACGCTCAAGGCTAAAAATAGCCAAAAGCCATAGACAATTGAACGGGATTGATCCATTGCCCAACCACCTATAGAAGGGCCAATCGCGTAGCCAACAGCCCAACATAGGGAATTAATTGAAAGATAGACGCCGCGCAAATCAACTGGTGCGATATCCGCGACGAGGGAAGAAGCGGAAGGAGTGTAGGAAACAGTAGCGATCGCAAATAATCCCATCCCTAAAATCGCCCAAGCTAAATGTCCAAATTCAGCTACCCCCGTCAACCAAATTAAAATAAATCCCATCGCCCACAATAAGGCAGATACGCATAACGCTTGCGGGTGACTGAAACGCCTCAAAGCACGAGATGCGGGGATTAAACCCAGAATGGCGACAATCATTTGCCAGCTAAAAAGCGCGCTAATTGCGATCGCAGAAAAACCCGTTTTACTCAAATAAAGCGGTAAAGTACTTTGGTTTTGGGCAACGTAGGTAGTAAAGATAACATTGACCAAAACGAAAACAACTAGACGGCGATCGCGCAGTGCCGCCCTCCAACCTACCATAGAAGAGCGATCGCTTTCTGTTTCTTCCCGGCTTGGGGATGGTCGATAGGTTTCTTGAATCGCTAAATAAACTACAGCAAAGAATACAACAAACGAAATCGCATCCATGATAAACAACAAGCGATAAGTTCCCGCTGTGCCAATTAATGCACCGGCTAAAATTACCCCAATTCCCAATCCCAGATTATCTGCTAACCGCGTCACCGCGTAAGCTTCGCGGCGCTGTTCTCCCTCTGTTAAATCGGCGACTACGGCTTCCGTCGCAGGCCAATATAAGCCAGTGCCAAAACCGCTCAGTAAATTTCCCAAAACTAAGGTAGAAAAATTGACAGTAATCGCCAACACCAAGGAAGCGATCGCAGAAATAGCAGATGAAAGTAGCAGCGTCGGACGCCGTCCCCACTTGGGAGAGTCAGAACACAAACCGCCGAGAATGCGTCCGAGAATACCAGAAATAGAAGCGCTACCCAAGGCTAAGCCCACTTCAGTCGCAGATAATCCTACTTGGTTGACAAAAAAAATAGGAGCATAAAACAAAGTAAAACCCGTGCCAATTTCCGAGAGGAAGCGACCCCAGGCGAGAATCTTAACTTGCGGATTTAGTTGCGGTAACCAAGAAAACATTAACGACGAGAAAGAGGGAACAAAAATAGTTTAGGCGCAGTCACAGGCCGGGGGAAAGTAGGGTAAGGGTTTAACAGTTGCTTTGATTTTCGCCATCTTCTTAATATTTGATATCTCCCTCATCTGATATCCTAGTTGGGCGATAACGAAAATTTTTCTGAAAGCTGTTGCTCTAAATTCCATCAAAAGTCGATTGGTCAAGCTTATGAACCGCCTTCACACAAGTATCGCCATTTTGGGATTCACCGCCGCACTGGGTAGCATCGACGCGACTGCTTTTGCTCAGTCAACTCGCTCTCAAACAGGCACAACACCAGTAGCTCAAACAAAACCCAAACCGGCAACCAGACAGGCACAACCAACGCAACCCAAACCAGCTAACGCACCCACCCAAGCAACAGAAGAACAACCAACCCCAACCGTCGAGCAGCCGAATCCGGTTGGCGCACCAACTCAAGCAACAGAAGAACAGCCAACTCCAGCTGCCCAAGAACCGACTCCGGCTAATACCCCAACCCAAGCAACAGAAGAACAGCCAACCCCAGCCGCCGAACAACCCACGCCCGCCACCCCAACCGAAGCCCAAACGACGGCGATGGAAGTCTACACCCAGGGGTTGGAAAAGTCTAAGCAAGGGAATTATAACGGAGCGATCGCCGATTTCACCACAGCGATTAAACTCCAGCCAGATATGGCAGATGCTTACTTGCAACGCGCGATCGCACACTATTTTCTCAAAGACTATGCCAAAGCGATCGCCGATACCACCGAAGCGATTAGGCTAAAACCAGATATGGCAGATGCTCACCATTACCGGGGAGTCGCCCGCTACTTCCAAAAAGATTATCAGGGAGCGATCGCCGATAGCACTGAGGCAATACGACTAAATCCCAACAACGCCCAAGCTTTTATCAACCGAGGTAACGCCTACGACGACCTCAAGGATCATAATAAAGCGATCGCCGACTACAACGAAGCCATTCGCCTCGAACCCAACAACGAAAGGGCATATTACAATCGCGGCATTGCCTATAACCGACTAGACAAGCATCAAGACGCAATTCGCGATTACACCCAAGCAATTGCCATCAAAGCCGACTACGGCGAAGCTTTCTTCAATCGAGGCGTTAGCTATTTCAAACTGGGCAATAGGCAGCTAGCAACTAAAGACTTCGAGCGTGCTGTAGCTTTATTTCAACAACAAGGCAATATAACCGCTCTCACCAATGCCCGCAATGCCCTAGCCGCGGTTAGAGGTAATCAGCAGCAGCGCCGCCGCTAAAAAGGGAGACAAGGGAGACAAGGAAGACAAGCGAGACAAGGGAGACAAGGAAGACAAGGGAGACAAGGGAGACAAGGGAGACAAGGAAGACAAGGGAGACAAGGGAGACAAGGGAGACAAGGGAGACAAGGAAGACAAGGGAGACAAGGAAGTAGAACTACTCACATCTTGCACTGAGCCAACAGAAATAAATTTCTGGCTGAAAGCTAAAACCCGTTGAAACGGGTTAAAACCTTGATTATAGTTAGCTTTAGCTAACTTAAGCTTTCAGCCCCAAATTTATTTGGAGGCTGTGTATCGGGTAGGTGCAAGATGTGAGACTAATTTCTTCACTAGCTGCCCCAGCTCCCCCAGCTCCCTCAGATCAACTTTGTTTTTAGATTTTGGATCAATAGATTTTAAATTAAATAAAGGGTCATAGGTGATGAGAAAAACCAATTACCCATTACCAATTACCCATTACCAATTACCCTTTCTCGATCCAAACTCCTTTCATCCAAAGAGGTTACAGTGGCTAAATTTTTATTCGTAACAGATCTGGATAATACGCTAGTCGGCGATGACTCAGCGCTCAAAGAACTAAACCAGTATTTGCAAGACTCGCGCGAGAAGTACGATAGTAAGATTGTTTATATTACCGGGCGATCGCTCATCCTCTATCGCGAACTCGCCACCGAAAAGCACCTGCTGACACCCGACGCCCTCGTCACGTCAGTGGGTACGGAAATTTATTATAACCCGAATCAGCCAGTCCCCGATGCCACTTGGTCAGAACAACTCTCCTCGAGGTGGGATAGGGATTTGGTAGCCGCCACCGCCGCCCATTTTGCCGATTTAGTACCCCAACCCGACACCGAACAGCGCCCCTTCAAAGTCAGCTATTTTCTCACTGAAGAAGCCGCTGTGGAAGTGTTACCCAGGTTAGAAAGTTTATTACAAGAGCGCGGTTTAAATACCCGGTTAGTCTACAGCAGCAGCAAAGACTTAGATATTCTCCCCAAACGCGGCAACAAAGGTTTGGCAATGGAGTTTTTGCGCCACAAATGGGGATTTGATGAAACTCAAACCGTCGCCTGCGGCGATTCTGGCAACGACATTGCTTTGTTTAGCATGGGTAAAGAACGAGGCATTATTGTCGGAAATGCCCAGCCAGAACTTTTGCAATGGTACGAAATTAATCCTGCGGAGCATATATACTTAGCTAATGCTCATTGTGCCGCCGGAATTTTGGAAGGTTTGTACTACTTCGGCTTTCTTGAGTGAACTGGAATATTAGAGATTTCTGATTTCTGATTTCACATTGAGTTAATTTTAGATTTGAGGTTGCAGATTGAATTAATTTCAAATTTGAGTTGGAAATTTGAGCTGAAATTTTACATTATCAATCTGCAATTCTTGGTAAATCTGCAATCTTACATGTTAAATCTGAAATCATCTCATGCTTAGCTATCTCAAAGGAACAGTAGCAGCCATCCACACCGCTAGCAACCATCGCGTCACCCTGGTATTGGAAGTAAATCAAATCGGGTACGAACTGCAAATACCCCCGCGTTTAGTGCAGCAATTACCGGGGGTAGGAGAGTTAACGCAAGTATTTACCCACTTGCAAGTTAAAGAAGATCAAATGGTGCTATACGGCTTTGGTAGTGCAGCGGAAAGGGATTTGTTTCGCCGTTTGATTAGTGTCAGCGGAATTGGTGCCGCATTAGCGATCGCGCTTCTAGACACCCTAACTCTACCAGAATTAGTTCAAGCGATCGTCACCGGCAACACCCGCGCCTTAGCCAAAACTCCCGGTGTCGGTAGCAAAACAGCAGAACGCATTGCCTTAGAATTGAAAACCAAGCTAGCCGAATGGCGTAACTTTAATAAACTCGATACTCTCAAATCTGGTCAACCAGCACCAGCAATTTTAGAAGATGTAGAAATGACGCTGCTAGCACTCGGATATAGCAGCGGCGAAATTGCACAAGCACTACAGGCTGTGAGCCAAGATGCTGTAGTCGCCAAAAGCACCAATCCTGAAGACTGGATCAGAAGTGCGATTACCTGGCTCACCAGCCAGTAATGCTTTTGCTCTCAGATGTGGGCTTTGGTTCGCGCCTGGTAATCATACCATGCCGAGCGTAAATCTTTGCCGTGGTAATGCCCAAAGCTGAGTTGGTTCAGATCGCGATGGTATAGATGCGTCGCGTAAGTTCCATTACCCAACTTATGCAGCACGACGGATGAGTTGCAGTCCTTGGGATCTATCCAAACAGCGATGGGGTTTAAGAAATCCATGTTTTCTCCTTTCTTCACCAATACGCAGGATGCCAATCTTTATTGGTATAAAAAAATTGTGCAGATTTTGTGCAGATCGCACTTGCTCGCAGCAAGTCATCAGTCGGGAGGGGCTGGGAGAAACAAGTATTAATACTTAGCGAGTTATGGGCGGTGCGATCGCGCACTAAACCAGTAATATCTTCATCACAAGAGTGCAGGCTTCCGGATCTGTTGATAGTTTTTAGTCACCGCCTTAACAGAAACCTTGAGTCTTATTAGAGCGATCGCATTTAATTGGGTACTAACTCAAGTTGCTAGTTAACTCAAGTTGCTAGTGATGAGGTCAAGCATTTTAGATCCCCCTAAATCCCCCTTAAAAAGGGGGACTAAGAATCCGGTGCTAGCCCCCCTTTTTAAGGGGGGTTAGGGGGGATCAAACCGACAATATTTGTAATTAGCAACTTGCGTTAACTAGCAACTTGCGATCTTACTATTTCCATCTCCATAGCCGCCATCTATCTTACGGCTTGTGGAATTTTATATCATTTCTACCTTAAGAAAGAGGGTAACCCTAAAAAGATTACTTCTTGTGACCGATACTACAGTCGAGTTAAAAAGCAGAAAATACTGTTGTCGGCCTAATCTACCTAAAAATAAAGATGTCACCCAAAACTAATAAGGCAATCGAAACACCTACTAAGACAAGCCAAGCACCTACTAAAACCAGCCAACAAGCGCCGAAGACAAATATCATTGAATTCTCCTTATTTGCTCCCTATAACAAAGGAGCTGCCTTAATGGGATCTTTCTCAGACTGGAAAGAAATACCGATGAAAAAAGGCAAAGATGGTTATTTTCGCACAGAAGTCAAATTAGAAGATGGAGTTTTCGATTATAAATTCAAAGTTCAATCTTTATCTTGGTTTTTTGAACCAGACCAATGGGTAGAAGTAATCGACCCTTATGCCACAGACGTTGATGAAAGCAAAGGAGTCGGTACGGTAAGAATCAAAGACGGCAAGAAAATTGTCGATACCTACGTCTGGAAGCACGACGACAAACCACTACCTCCAGACCATCAATTAGTTATTTATGAATTGCACGTAGCCGACTTTACCGGCGGCGAAGATGACCCCAATCCTCGTGGCAAATACAAGCACGTCATCGAGAAATTAGACTATCTCTGCGGATTGGGTATCAACGCTATTGAACTGTTGCCAGTCAAAGAATATCCGGGTGATTATAGCTGGGGATACAACCCCCGCTATTTTTTTGCCACGGAAACCAGCTATGGCACGACGGCAGAATTAAAAGAATTAATTGACGAGTGCCACGCGCGGGGAATTCGCGTGATTATGGACGGGATTTTTAACCACTCAGAAGCATCTTGTCCCCTGACTCAAATTGACCACGATTATTGGTATCATCACGCACCTCGCGATCCCGATAATAACTGGGGGCCAGAATTTAACTACGAACATTTCGACGAAAATTTGCAAACCTATCCAGCGCGAAAATTTATCGGCGATGCCGTGCGTTTCTGGATTGAAGAATATCACATCGACGGAATTCGGTACGACGCGGCGCGGCAAATTGCTAACTACGATTTTATGCACTGGATCGTGCAAGAAGCGAAAAAAACAGCAGGAATGAAGCCGTTTTATAACATTGCCGAACACATTCCCGAAACTACCAGCATCACCAACGTAGATGGCCCAATGGATGGTTGCTGGCACGATAGTTTTCGCCACACGGTTACCGTGCATATCTGCGGCGATACATTCGACGTAGAACAACTTAAAGACGTAATTGATTGCAAGCGCCAAGGTTTTCTGGGTGCTACCAATGTGGTCAATTATCTAACAAATCACGACCACGATCGCTTGATGGTAGAACTTGGCAAGCGCAATATCTTTGACGCCGAAGCTTTTAAGCGTGCCAAGTTGGGGGCGGTAATTTTAATGACAGCGGTGGGCGTACCAATGTTGTGGATGGGACAAGCGATCGCAGAATACAAACCCAAAACCCCCGATCCCGCCAAAATCGATTGGACGCTGCTAGAAAATGACCTGAATCGCAATTTGTTTGAATACTACAAAGGCTTGATTCACCTGCGGAAAAACAACCACGCACTTTACACCGAAAATATTGACTTCTTCCACGAAAATGCCGAGGCAAAAGTCCTTGCTTATACTCGCTGGAATGGTGAAGGATCTCGCGTTGTAGTCATCGCCAATTTCTCAGGTAATTATCTGGCTGGGTATACAGTTCCTAACTTCCCAGCGGATGGCACTTGGCACGAATGGACGCACGATTTTGATATAGAATCTGGCAACGGTCAAATCGTGATTGACTTACCAGAATATGAAGCCAAAGTATTAGTTTGGCAGTAGGAGGCAGAGCCTCAAGAAACTGGTTACCAGGCTCAGCCTGGTAACCAGAAGTAGGTAGCCTCTATCTGTAGGGTGCGTTAACTCACATCTTGCACTTACCCGATAAACAGCCTCCAAATAAATTTGGGGCTGAAAGCTTAAGTTAGCTAAA
>ERZ1066127.313-NODE-313-length-28784-cov-19.307425_pt1 | contig 28784 bp, 16 predicted proteins | sample MGYA00382774_ERZ1066127 | MGnify/ENA primary metagenome ERZ1066127 (study PRJEB33369, sample SAMEA5778357) | biofilm metagenome | biome: Industrial cooling water; feature: Water cooling tower basin; material: Biofilm | place: United Arab Emirates | collected...
ATCACCCTGTCCGTGCCGAAAGGTGTGGCGACGAAGAAATTCGCCCGCCTGAAAGTGACGGTGACGGAATAATCGTGGAGGTGGCAAGATGCCGCCCGACCTCGCAAATCACAAAGCCTCCGGCCGCGATGCCGGGGGCTTTTTTATTCATCCGAAATCCGAAGAGGATCGCGAAGATGGCCCGTCATCGTGTTGTCAGCGCTGAGGAAAGGTGGTTGGCGGCGGATGGACCACGGAATTTAACGATTGCACCGAGGGTGGCAGAGTGAGTCTGGGTGAAAGACACCGTTGGAACCCAAGAGCGGCTCTCGGGATCAAAGTCATAGGGGCATAAAAAAGCAGACCTCCCGCGCGGGGAGATCTGCTGATGAGGAAAGAAGTGAAAAATTATTTCTCGTAGCTCACTTCGGGAGTCGTGGGCAACTCGCGGAATTTCGGCAGGGGCTTGAGCTTGGGAGCTTTCGAGTCACTGGTGCAGCAGAAGCAGCAGGAGCTGGAAATCATGGCGGTGGCGGCCAGTGCGATGAGTGTCAGGGTGCGGATCATGATGGTAGTGTTTTTTGTTGGTTGAGAATGGAAGGGAAACGGTCAGACCTTGGGAGCTTGATACGTAGGCTTGGGTGGCGCTTCCACCGACTTGCTGGCGCAGCACGAAGGCAATACACAGCAGACGACGGATAGGATAACCAGTGAGCAAAGACGTTTCATGGAATCAAGTGAGCCGCATGCGGTCCGGAAAAAACTAGCCAACCCGCAGGGCAGTGCAAGGCAAAAATCCGAGGACGGGAAAAAATCGCGGCTTCATGCCAACGTGGGCACGGGGTTGCTGTGTCGCCACACCAGCGCGCTGCGGCTGGGGAGGTAGAGTCGCATCGCGCCTTTGTCCGCCCCAAGAGGGGAGACGTCGCAGGTTTGATCGGCTTCGACACGCCCGAGACCATCGAACTGCGCGGCATCGGTATCGAGAACCAGCTGCCAACGCCCGACGGGCACGGAAATTTCCCAATCGACGAGGGACTGGTGGCCATGGAAATTGAAGGCGAACAGCAGATCGCCCCGCTGCCAGACGAGAATTTTATCCGCATGATGCTCCGCCAACAGTTGGCAGGGATGGTTCATCCACGTGGGGTCGTGCAGCAAGGCCATCATCGCGCCATCGAAGTCGCCCAGCGCCTGGAAGCGGAGGTCGGTGCGATCGCGCAGGCTCCACAGACGGCGGGCGTGCTTGTAGGACCAGTGATTGCCCTCGCGGGGGAAATCGATCCACTCGGGGTGGCCGAATTCATTGCCCATGAAATTCAGGTAACCGTGTCCCGCGGTCGCCAGCGTGGCGAGTCGCGCCATTTTATGCAAAGCCACGGCACGCTCCACCCGCAGGTCGCCGGAGCTGCGGTGCATGCCGTGGTAGATGGAGTCATCGGTGAGGGCGAAGAGAAACGACTTGCCGCCGACCATCGCTTGATCGTGGCTCTCGACGTAGCTGATGATGCGCTCATCCGCGCGCCGCCCCGTGAGCTCTCCCCACAGCCAGCCCATGTGCCAGTCTTCTTCGCGGATCTCGAGCGCGCATTTGAACCACATGTCCGGGATGCCCATGGCGAGGCGGTAGTGAAAGCCGCAGCCCCCTTGCTCGCGTGGTGCACACAGACCCGGCATGCCGCTCACGTCCTCGGCAATGGCGATGCTCCCCGGTTTCCACTCGTCCATCAAATGCGTCGCCAAGGTCAGATAGGTGACGGCGTCCTCATCGGTGCGACCGTGGAAATAATCATCGTAGCTGCCGAAGCCGGCACCGAAGCCGTGATCATGATAGAGCATGGAGGTCACGCCATCGAAGCGGAAGCCATCGAACTGGAACTCCTCGAGCCAGTAGCGGATGTTAGACAACAGAAAATGCCGGACCTGCGGCTTGGCGTAGTCGAAACAGCGCGAGTCCCAGATGTCATGACGACCCCGCGCCCCGGCGTGGAAAAACTGATACTCCGAGCCATCGTAGCAGGAAATGCCCTCCACCACATTTTTCACCGCATGGGAGTGGACCAGATCCATGATCACCCGCAAGCCCATGCCATGCGCGGCATCGACCAGTTCTTTGAGCTCCTGCGCCGTGCCAAAGCGGGAAGATGGCGCAAAAAACGAACCAACGTGATAGCCGAAGGATCCGTAGTAGGGGTGCTCCTGCACGGCCATCAGTTGCAGGGTATTGTAGCCGGCCCCGACAATGCGCGGCAGCATGTGCTGGCGAAATTCCGCCCAGGTCGAGACCTTTTCCTCCTCCGATGACATGCCCACGTGTGCCTCGTAAATGACCGGCGGTGCGGTCAGGGCAGGGGAGTCATGTTTCCAGGCGTAGGCCGGTTCGTCCCACACTTGCGCGGTGAATTCCAAGGTCTGCGCATCCTGCACAATGCGGCGTCCCCAGGCGGGCAGTCGATCGCCCTGACCGCCCGGCCACTTCATGCGCACGCGGTAGTGTTGTCCGTGATGCAGCGCGCTGGCGGGTAGTTGCAGTTCCCAGTTGCCATCGCCCATGGACTGCGCGGTGTAGAGAGGCATTTCCTGCCACGAGGAAAAGTCGCCCACCAACTGCAGCGACGTCGCATGCGGTGCCCAATCGCGATAGACCCATGAGCCATCCGCGAGTCGATGCAGGCCGAAATACTCGTGCCCTTGCGCGAAGTCCGCCAGCGATGTGCCACATGATTCCGCCAGCAGCAGCGCACGTTGCCGCCGCTCTTCAAAAATCGCCCGCCATGGCTCCAGCCACACATCCGCCGCAAAGTCCGCTAAAGGAGCACCTGGTAACTTCATGCGGCCAGCTTAGGGCTTTTGTGAGCCGCTCACAATCAAAACATGAGCAAAGCGTCAGTCTCACCGGACAGGGGCGGTATCTTGCTGCGGGGCCACAGGGCGGGAATATCCGGCAAAATTCACCTGATCCACGCCCACTGCGGCGGAGAGTCGGATCACGCGTCTTGTGTGTCGCACCAGAGAATCCTGTTCGCCCCGGAGATGGAGTTTGCAAACCTGATGACCTGTGGCGGTGTACCGCTCTTTCTCACGTTTCACGTATGCTGTGATCTCCTGATCTGAGGCCAGGATCTTGCCGTTGACGTCTTTGATGGTGCCATCCTCAAAAACATTGATCACGATTCTGCCGGTTTTTGGCTGATCAGGACCGATCTGCATGGGCACTTTTTGTCCTGGAGTCTCATCTTGCCCTTTCACTCCCGTAGCTGTGAGACCCGGATCTTGTTTCACTTCTGTATCCAGGCCGATGAAGGAGTCATCGAGGCGCAGCGTGCCGTGGCGGAATCCTGCCGCGTTCATTACTTGCACCATGCGCACCATTTGGCCCCAGGAAGTCTCGGAACGCACAATCACACCCGCGATGGCCGGTGTCCCTTCGTCGTTGGCGCGTTTGATGCCGGCTTTGAGCACTTCCGAAAATTTTTCGAGTCCCTCGAAGTCAGGGCTCATTCTCCCTGTTTCATACAACTGGATCTCCTTCGTCCCATCGACGATGCGCATGCATCCGGCATCGATTCGCTTCGGGTCACAGGTGATGATGGTGATCAAGCCCTTGGGTGTTGTTGCGTTGGGTATCGGTGAGAAAACGCCTCCCTTGCCCTCCTGATCGCGCAAGGCCACGCGGATGGCATGGGGTTGAGGCTGCTTCGTCATCTCCCATAACGGCGCGGCATCCTTCATGTTGGTTTTGGCATCGGCGATGAAAGCCCGGCCCATGGCGTTGAAGTTTTCATCGGTCTTGCTGACTTTTGGGCCGGTCTCCTTCCAGTCATGGCCGTTGTATTCCATGATGATTTCCGCCTTGAGGGAAAAGCAGTGGAACAGGGTGAGTATCAGACAGACAGCGGATTTCATAACTGCTCTTCGGGCCAAGTCACGTTTTTTGATTGGGTCCTCTGCACACTAGTGGCACACGCCCCATTGCGTCAAGCTCGTTCAAAGTTTCGGTCTGCCCAGTGGTCATCCTCCATCAATATATCCGTTAGGCTGGTAGAGCCATGCATGCACCGCCAGTCTTGTGAACTATGAGTTTTCTATCTCTTTTACGGAGTGGGCATGACTTTGAGGCGGATGAAAAAACTGTCCAGGCCAGAAGGCACCGTGTAAGTCAGCGAACCTGCGGGACCATCGGAATTCGTCGTCAGATTTTCTGTCAGGACAGGAGACCAGTCCTTCAAGTTCGGTGAGGTCTCGAGGACAAACTGCTTGGTCGACCCGTATTCGCTGGCCGGCAGGTTGCCGCCGTTGGTCCACGTGATCGTGTTGCCCGTGATCGTGGGCAAGGTGATGCGTCCGGTGTTGTTCATGAAATAGGCCACCCCGTTTGCCACGCCGTCACCGTTTGAGTCTGCGTTGGCATCGCTACTGATCCCGTTTGCGGAGGCCCATGCACCGTAGCCGGAGGACTCGACCACTTCGCGAACCTGAAAGCCGTACGGGCCGACATGATTGAATCCATTTTGTCCCAAGCCCCACATCTGCGTCGAGAAGGATGAGCCGGTGACGTTTCGATAGATGATGTAGTTCCCGGGAGTCGTGTCATTGACCATCTCGGTGAATGTGCCGTTGAAACGCCCGGCACCTAAGGTGAAGCCTCGCTCCACACCATTGAAAACAATCCTGCCCGTGCCATCGCCGAATTGCGCCTGATTGGCACCGATGTAGAAAATCACATCATACTTGGCGAAGGGGATGCCGGTCATTTCCATATCGAACTTGTTCGGATTGCCCGGATCATCGGTTTGCAGGGTGCTATTGACGTGGCCATCCATCATGTGACCGTTGCCATCTCCCAGTAAAGTCGAGCGCACTCCGTCAAAGACCCAGCCGTTGCGGCAGTCTTTGAACAAGAATGTCGCCGAACTGTTTTGATTGCTGGTCAGCGTCGCGGCAGGTTGCAAACCACCACCCCAAGGCACCTCGATGTTGGTCCAGCCGCTGGTGCGCCAGTCGCCGAAACCGGCGGGCATCGACGGAGTCAGAAGAATGTTGGGCTTATTCTCTTCGGCGAAGTTGCCGGGAAAGGCGTAAAAGTTCACACTGAAGGTGTTTGCCACTTGAGCCACGGCCAGGCTTCCGTCAGTAAAGCTGAAGGTGTAGTTGTCGGATGCCAGGCTGCCCGGCGCACAAGCAATCGGATAGGTTCCCACGGGGGATGCAAGAGTCGCGGTGGTGGTGAGAGTGGGGGTACCGGTCACGCCCGAAGTCGCAAGACTTTGTCCGTTTTGGAATCCGAAAATCAGATAAGGGAAAGGACTGGGATTGGCGGTGTCGGGCAGTCGCATCTGGTCGAGAGCTCTTACGGTCAAGGCTGCCTTGTTGATTTCTTGCGAAAGCGGCGCTGATGTGCTCTCCAGATGGATGCCGAAGCCGCTGAACTCGGCGGTAATTTCGTGCGTTCCGGCTGGCAGTGTGCTGATGCTGCGTTGCACCTGTCCGGTGATCGTATCGACGGCGATAGAACCTCCGAAGGGAACGGAATCGGCATAAAATTGCACCGTGCCACCAGCGGGGATGGGGCTGACCGAGGCAGTCAATGTGCCGCTGCCATACGTCGTGGGATTGGCGGAGGCGGAGACAACCGTGGTGGTGGGCATGGCATCCGCCACGGTAAATGTGCGTGTGGCCGAAGTCGCTGTGCCCACCGGGTCGTTGTCATTGATCACGGTGGCGTACATTTCGTATTCACCGGCAGGCAGGAATCCCAGATCGGCGGTAAAGGGCGATTCCGCGTTGCCGGATATCACTTGCAATGGTGTTCCAGGAGGGTTGGTAGGTGTCACATGAAAGGTAACGGTATGCGCGAAGTTGCCGGGATCGGCCACGGTCGCAGTGGCTGTGATCAACGAGCCTGTCGGGAATTGTTGCTGATCGGAGGGTTCTGTCAGAGAGACAGCCAGCTCGGTGGCATCGTATTCCAAGGTTACGGAACCGGAAAAATTCGCGTCGGCATAGTTGTTGCCGAAGGAAACCTTCACGTTGTGGAGATCAATGGGATTCGTCCAGTGGATTCCTGCGGTTCTGATGTTGTTGAAACCGGACACCGGACCGTTATCGCCGCCGCTCCAATCGGAGCGCGCGGCCACCGTACCCACATTGCCGCTGTAATTGCCACCAAGCTGTAAGACAGCGGCGGTGGTGGGAGCGATGGGATTGCCATCAAAGTAGATGAGGAAATCCGATGCCCAGCTGTCCGCGGTTGCGGATTGGATGGTGATGTTCGCAGTGACTTTTCGCAGGATCGATCCTGCGGGCAGGCTGCCTTTCTCGATCCATGGGATGAAGTGGGAAGATCCCGCCCTGATCAATGTTCCGGCGGGACCGGCGGCGAAATGATAGGTTTGCGTGACCGTCGGTGCGGGTTGTGCTTGGGCCATGAAAAGACTGGCTCCCAACGCCATGATCACGCTGAGACACTTCCTGACATTCATCTGTTGCATACTCCGGGGGATGGTTTTCATAATGAGTGTTATTGATCTAACATGACTAACATGACGATTCGATCGAGTGGAGCAATCAAATTCGTAAATTTTTTTGTTAGCTTATCCTGAAAATCATCCAGGTGATTGCGGCGAGACGATGGTTGCACGGCAAGCATGAGAAAATGTGGTCCCTGAGCGGCGATTCATAGGGAGGCACCCCATCCACTCGGGAGGAGCTTTCCCTGGCACGGATGCCATGCATGGACCTTACCGTGAGCGGGGGGTGGTCGTCTCATCCGCAGGGGCCGGACCCATCGTTCCGCCTTGAACCCAGGTACCGGAGAGGAGGTGGCGAAGCTCTGTTCTCGAACGACCATGGAGCCAATTCACCATCAACGTGTTGATTTTTTTCAGAGGGAAACGGAAGCGACACAAGGCGGGATGGAACCACTCGGCGCCGGTGACATCACTGAGCATGACCAGCGAGATGTCCTCGGGCACCCGAATGTTTTTTTCGGCCAAGAAGCAATGAGCCGCCACCAATTCCTTCCAGTCCAGGAGGATGAGGGCCGTGGGGGGCTTCATGTCAAACACCTTGGAGAGAATGCCGCGTATGATGCCCGGTCCTGCATAACTACTGCCGGGATTGTGATAATGAGGCAAGTATTGGCCGCCATTGCTTTCGATGCACTGTTTTGTCACATCGCGCATTTTGTGGGCAAACGATACGCTGCGATCACACAGAGGCAGCACGATCCGTTTGTGGCCCAGATCGGTCAGCCGCTTGATGGCCTCCTCAGCCATGCGGGATGAAAGTACCGCGATCGAGGAAACCGGACATGAACCGGGATTGCCGCCGAGGAAAAGAATGGCAACATTTTTCCGTAGCGCCCAGGTGGCCAGAGTCTGGTTGCCATAGAGTGCAATGACCTTGGTTCCCGCCTCCACGCGGATCTGTTGATCCCATCGTTTCAGGGGATACTTGGCATGGACGTAATCGACCACTTGATGCCGTACGCTCCATCCCTTGCTCAGCATGCTGCGCATCAAGGTTTCGATCAATTGGCGGCTGCTATCAATGAGCATGCTGATGTCCTCATGACTGAGAATCAACAGTTCCCGCCGAAGAATGGTGTTTTTGCTTTTCCTCCCGGTGGAAGCATGAGGATTGACCCGGAAAGCACGTCTTGGGCCGCCAGAGAGCAAATGGCCCTCGCGAACGAGCTGCTCCATCGCTTCGTGGACAGTGGGAGCACTCACGCCAAGGCTCTTTGCCAATACCCGTGTGCCGGGCATTTTCTCCTTCCACGTGCCTGCTGAAAGCTCCGCCAATAGAGCTCCTCGTATCATCTCTGCGGATTTGATTTTCTCAATCGGACGCATGGCTTCCAGTCGTTTTCATGGGAAACGAAATCCGAAATCTGTCAACAAAATTTAGCAGAATTTTTCTGAGAATGATTTTGAATGTCGATCCTGCTGACCGTAATATATCTGATGAAATTTGTAACTAACAGCATAACACATGAAAGCGAAACGTTCCCTTGCCTGTCTCTTCAGTCTTGCCCTGGCTCACACGGCCCTGGCTCAATCCACATTCACCTGGACCAACACCGCCGGTGGATCATGGGGCACATCTGGAAACTGGAACACTGCCCCCACTTTTGGCAGCGGAGTCGTTCTTGATTTCTCGACGCTTAATATCGGCGCCACCGCGACCACCACGCTCGATGGCAACCGCACCGCCGGCTCGTTGCTGTTTGCGGATGCAGCCACGGCTTCCCACGACTGGATCGTCAACACCGGCACATCGGGAACCCTCACTCTTGCCGCCACCGGCACCCCTTCGATCAGTGTCACCAATCGTACGGCTACCATCGGCGCGGTGGTCGCCGGAAGCCAAGGCTTCAACAAGTCAGGTGCTGGCACCTTGCTTCTCAACAACGCCGCGAACACGGTGACCGGCACAATCACTGTGAGCGGTGGGGTCCTGCAACTGCGCGATGGTTCCACCAACAGCCCGGCGGTCTTCAACAACCTCACCGGCAAGTCGATCACCGTGCAAGACACCGCCACCCTCGATCTGCCGCGCTTGCATGCTACCACCGCCACCACCACCACGTGGTCCCTTCCATCCTTGTCGCTGGAAGCCGGTTCCACCCTGCGCTTCAGGGCGTCCACCGGTTCCAACACCCATTCGCTTGCCGCCAATATCTCGAATGCAGGCAGCACCACGATCAACAACAACGGCGGGTCATTTTCCCACGATATCAGCCTGACGGGCATCGTTTCCGGCACAGGAACCATCAACTATCTGGCATCCAGCGCCTCCGCATCCACCGCCGCCACCCGCACGCTAACGGTTAACAACACTTCCACGAGTTTTTCGGGGAACTGGTTTGTCGATTACACCGCCAGCACGTCCGATGACTTTGTCGCCTTGCGCTCTGGCGCGGCGGGTGCCCTGGGCACCGGCTCGGTCTCGCTCGATGATCGCGCCCGCCTGATCAACAACGCAGCCAACGGCATCAACAGTCTCGCCGGCGTCAGCCTGCTGAAGTCCACTTCATTCCTCGATTTGAACGGTTCCAATTCCTGGAATAACAACGCGGCGTCGCTTACATTGACGGCGGGTACGGTTAACCTCGCCACGGCCAACTCGTCTATCGGCGCGATGACCATCAACGGCTCCGCGACTCTCAATGGCACCACCGGCAACCTGGCCCCGGGTTCCGTCACCATCACGGCAGGTACTTTGTCGGGCACAGGGGTTCTCGCCCCGCGGGATTCGGCCAGCATCACCAATACCGGAGCCACCACCGGCCCCGCCATCAGTGCCCCGCTCAATCTCGATGCCTCGGGACTCACCTTTAACTTGATTGACTCCAATCCCACCGGCTCCGACCTGTTCCTCAATGGCGCGGTCACCAGTTCCGCCGGGTTCACGAAAACCGGCCCGGGTGCTCTTGCCTTCGGCGGCACGGCCACGATCACGGGAGCCGTCGCCCACAATCAAGGCATCTTTCAGTTCAACAACGCAGGTGCGAAATCTTTCACCGGCGGGATCTCCGGTGCGGGCACGCTTAGCGTTGGCGGCACCGGTCTCACCACTTTTTCAGGACCTTCCGCTTCTTTCACGGGTAATATTTCCGTCGCCACCAATGCCAATTTCGCCGGAGAGGCGAACACAGCCGGTAACCTCACCTTCAGCGATGGTGCGAATTTCTGGCCCGATTTTTCGACGGAGCCTGCCGCTTTCCAGTCGAACAATCTCACGCTCAATGGCGTCACTTCCATTCGTTTCACCACCGCTCCCACTCCCGGCACCTACACGCTTTTCCGCTACACCGGCACTCTCACCGGTTCAGCGGCAAATCTCAGTGCCGCCTTCCGCGGAGTCTCGCTCAATATGGGCACCGGCACGAACAGTGCCGTCACTCTCACGATTGGGGCTGCTGCCAACCTGACCTGGAACAATGCTGCATCAACCGGGCTGTGGAATAACAATCTCGATGTCAACTGGCTGAATGGCGCTGTGAACGATGTCTATTACGACAACGACAGCGTGCTTTTCGACGATACGCCGGGCACGGCTCAGGCCATCAGCATCGCCTCTGCCGTTACTCCGGGTGCGGTCACCTTCAACAATGCCTCCGTTCCCTACACCCTCTCGGGCGGAGCCATCAGTGGGACCACCAGCTTGGTGAAAAACAATACGGGCATTCTCACTCTCTCCAGCGCGAACACTTTTTCCGGCGGTACCACACTGAACAATGGCACGCTCCGTCTCGGAGATGCCGCAGCTGTGGGTTCCGGCACTTTAACCCTAGCCGGAGGCCGCTTGACCTCCGTTGGCTCGAACGCTCTCACCCTGGCAGGTCCCATGGCTCTCACTGGCCCGATCGGACTGGGCGACTCCACGGACTCTGGTCCGATCACCATTTCCACGGCGATCAGTCTGCCGTCTTCGGCATCCTTCCATGTCGCCTCACCCGTGACTCTATCCGGGGTGCTCTCAGGAGCCGCGTCCTCGCTTGCCAAATCCGGTGCGGGGTCCCTTGTGCTCACTGCTGCGAACACGTGGGGTGGTGGCACCACTGTGACCGGCGGCATTCTCCAGATTGGTGCGGGTGGCACGGCCGGGGTCCTGCCGGGCTCGGCCACGATCACCGCCCCGGGCACCCTTCGCTTTTTCCGCAGCGATGGGAACCTCGCCCTCAGCCAGAGTTTCGCGGGTAGCGGTACCCTCGCCTTCGCGGGTAGCGGCACCTCGGCTCAGTCGTCCTACAATCTGGGCGGCGACAACTCCGGCCTCACCGGCTCAGTACTGGTGGAAAATGGTGCGCGTGCCGAGGTCGGGGCTTCGAACCGCTTCGGTTCGGCTTCCGTTACGGTGCAAAATGGAGGAAGCGTCTTTGTGACCACGGCCGGCACCAACCTCGCCAACGCCTTTACCATTTCCGGCATTGGTTGGACCGAGGCCGCCGGACAGCTCGGAGCGCTCCGTGTTCAAGATGGTGCGGTGATTTCCGGTCCCATCACGGTTTCGGGTAGCGCCCGCATCACCGCCCACAACGGGGCGGCCGGTTCCATCACAGGCACCCTCAGCGGTGGTTTGTTAGAAGACCTCCAGTTCAATTCGACGCTTGCCAGCAACAACGGTACCATCACCTACGCAGGAAATGGCTCAGCTTTCATCGGCCGCACTTTCGTCAGCCAGGGGCGTCTGAATCTCACCGGATCGCTCGGTGGCAACCTGGAAATCACCTCCGGAGCGCCGGTTGCCACGCTGGCAGGAGAAGGTACCGTGGGCGGCAAACTGTTTCTCGGCCTGGGATCTGTGGGCGCCAACCTGATCTTCGATGCCACCACTGCGGGGGCCCTCGCCGTCGCTGGTGATGTCGCGCTCGAATCCACCACCAATCTTTCCTTCGCCACCACGCCAACAGCGGGCGGCACCTATACCGTGCTGACCTATGGCGGCACGCTCAATACCTCTCTTGGTTCGTTCGCTGCGCCGACCGGCTTCCGCAATCCGGCGGTGAATACGGCCACCCCAGGCGCTGTGACAGTCACGATTGACTCCAAGGCTCTCACCTGGGTCGGCACCCCCGCCGCCTCCTGGGATATCAATGCCACCGCGAACTGGAACAATGGTGTCGCGGCCGACGTCTTTTTCAACGTGGACTCGGTCACCTTCGGTGATTCCGCCACCAACTTCGCGCCCACGTTGGCAGGCAATGTCGAACCTGCCTCCGTCGCTTTCACCAACGCCCTCAACGACTACACGCTCACCGGTGCCGGATCGATCGGTGGCGCGGGCACCTTCGCCAAATCAGGCGGTGCCAATGTCACGCTCTCGACAGCGAACACATTCACCGGTCATGTCAGCATCACCGGCGGGGGGCTCATCCTCGGTAATGCCGGTGCGCTCGGTGCCAGTGCCAATGGAGCCAAACAAGTCAGTGTCACCTCGGGCGGCAGGCTCGACCTGAACAATTTCAACAACGCCACACCCAGTCGCACCTACTCGCTTCGCCTCTCCGGCGACGGTGGTGGATCCGGTGCGGTGGTGAACAACAGCGGAACCGGCATCGGAGCCAATGCCGGCTTGCTGAATCTCGAACTCCTTGGCAATGCCACCATCGGCGGCAGTCAGCGCTTCGACCTTGGTTTTGCTGCCGGCATCGGCTCCGGCATCATCACCGGAAATGGTTTCACTCTCACCAAAACCGGCACCAATCAGATCAACCTGCGTGGTGATGCCTCTGGCTCGGCCATCGCGATTCAGGTGAATCAGGGCACGCTGGGCATGGAAAACAGCGACGACGCCTTTGGTGGGGCCACCGGTTCGGTGGCTGTCTCCAGCGGTGCCACGGTGGGCAGTTTCGGCGCGCGGACCATTGCCACCCCGGTCACCCTGAACGGTGGTGCCACTCTCAGTAATCTGGGTGGCGGTGCCTCCACATGGACCGGAGCCATGACTCTCACTGGAGATGCGACCATCGCGCCTGCTGGCCAGACGATCACCATCGACGGCGTGATTTCCGGAACCGGTCACGGGCTTACCGTGCCCGCTAACGGTGGAACGCTCAACCTGAATGGACTGAACACCTTCAGCGGCGGGCTGATCGTGGGCCCCACCTCGGCGACTGCCACGTCTGTGACCATCGGTGCGTCTTCCACCCTCGCCGTGGCGACAGGGGAAAATGTACAAGTGGGCAATATCTCCGCCAGCGGCACGGCCCTTCAGACGCTTCATGTGGACGGAGCTGTCACCAGTGCGGGCACACTGCGGGTCGCCAGGGCTGGAATCCTGAATCTCCGCAGCGGCAGCACCTGGACGCAGTCCGGTGCGGCAACGGTGGAGGGAGTCGGTGGTTACACTGCAGCGATGAATGTGAATTCGGGCACTGCCTTCACCTATACCGGTACCAGCACCATGAAGTTGAACGGAGCACCCGGCAACAGCGGCCAGGCCTTGCTTGCCATCGCGGGCACCTTCACCACTTCCGCCGGATTTGAGCAAACCACCACCACCACGGGCTATGGCCGGGTGACCTTGAGCGGCACTCTCGCACTCGGAGCCAGTGTTCCGCAGTTGACCACCGGTGTCCAATTCCAATTGAGCGGCGGCAGCGGCACCATCGACACGAAGGCTTTCAACACGACCCTCAGTGCCAATATCACCGGCGCCGCCGCCGGAGCCACCCTCACCAAACTCGGCAGCGGCACACTCACGCTCGCCGGCAACAACTCGTTCAGCGGGACTACCTGGCTGGATGAGGGTACACTCGCCGGAAACGGCACCCCCACCTCGAAAATCACGGCTGCGGCGAATACCTCGATCGCGCCAGGAGCAGGCATCGGCACGTTCTCCAGTGCCGGAGCCGATCTCACCGCAGGTGCCATACTCGCCATCGATATCAACAGCAACACGGACACGGCGGACAAACTCGTTTCCACCGCCGCCGTCGATATCGCCGGCGCGAGCGTCTCGTTCACCGAGATCGGTTCCGGAACCATTCCCGCAGGCACCAAGCTCGTGATCCTCGATTACACCGGCACCACGCTCAACGGAACCTTCAACGGCTATGCCGAGGGAGCCACGGTCAACGTCGGCGCGAACTCATTTACCCTGAGTTACGTGGATGTCAACCGCATCACGCTCACGTCCACCACAGTGGAGGACGTCTATGTCGCCTGGGCCGCAGGCAAAGGCCTCGACGGTTCACCCGGCAAAGAAGCAGGCTTTGACAAGGATCCGGACGGCGATGGCATGGACAACGGTCTTGAATGGATTCTCGGCGGCGAACCGCTCGATGGCAAGAGCGGTGGACTCGTCACTGCCTCCGCATCGGCGGCAGGTGGGCTGACCCTGAGTTTCACCCGTCGTGAGGACTCCATCGGCCAAGCCACGCTCACCGTGGAATACAATGGCACGCTCGCCAACCCGTGGAACAGTGCCGGCATCGGAGCCACTTCCTCCGGCCCTGACGCCAATGGTGTGACCGTCACGATCGATACCGTGCCCAATCCGGATGCTGTCATCATCAACATCCCCGCCTCCAACGCGGTCGGCGGCAAACTCTTCGGTCGTCTCAAGGCTACCAAGCCCTAAGAAGAACAGGAGTCCGGAATACAACGCCCGCCTCGGCCCCCGGCCCTGGCGGGCAAGTTTGTTGTGTAGTTTAGTTAGACCTAGCTATCGGCACAGGTTGCGAAGGATGGTGGTGTGGCGATCGGATGATTTGTGTCTCTCCCCGCAGATGTTGGGGCGTGTTTTTTCCGGCTTGGATTCGTGCGTGAACAGCTACATGCTGATGCGGCATGCAGCAACTCATTCGCTTACCGGAAGCTTTCGCGCCGTTTCACCGGGAAATTCTCCAGCGGCTCGGCATTTCCTCAGCCAAGTTGTTAGGTCGGGAGTATTGGCTGTTTTCCGCGTCGGAAATGGTGAAGGAGAGTTTGTGGCTGCGCTGGCGCATGCGGGTGGATCATGCCTGGCCCTGCGTGCCGGAAAAGACGGAGGATTTCATCGACAAGGCGGTGACGGGGTTGGTGCGGAAATTTGCGACCGTGCCCTTGCAGCAAATCATGGCAAGCCCTTTGCTCGCCGGTTCGCCGCATCCGGTGTATAAAAAAATGGCATCGCAACTGCAGCAGCGCTTGCGGCAGGAGTTTTGTCCGCCGCGCGCGGGGATGGATCCGGAGGAACAGGATCCCGCGGGGTTGACGCTGTTTGTGTTGTTAGGCAAGGAGGGGTTGTTTGCCACGGTGTCATCGCCACGCGAGTGTCTCGGATTTTATGCCGGTGGCAGCCGCTACATGAGCCACAGGGCGGCGCATAGCATCAGTCGGGCGGGGGCGAAGGTGGCGGAGGCCTTGCATTTGCTGCGCTTGTATTGTCCGCCGCTGGCGGCATCGGCCCATTGGCTGGAGTTGGGAGCCAGTCCCGGCGGGATGACGGCGGAGTTGTTAGAGCGGGGGTATGAAGTGACGGCGGTGGACCGCGCGCCGCTGGATGCCCGGCTCTCCGGGCATGAGCGGCTGCATTTTTTTGCGGAGAATGCGGCGACGTTTCAGCCGCCGCGCGGGGAGAAGTATGATGCGCTGCTCTGTGATATGAATGGCAGTGCCGAGATGGCTCTGGAGATGGTCATGGGCAAGGTGCCCTTCCTGCACGCGGGGGCGCTGGTGATTTTCACGATGAAAACGCATCGCGCGGCAGGTGTGCAGGATATCCTCGATCAGCATCAACGCGTGATGGCGATGGCGCGGGCGGGCGGACTGCGGCCCTTGATGCAAACGCATCTGACCTACAACCGGCATGAGTTCACTCTCTGTTGGGAGGTGGTCTAGGGCAGGTGAAAGAAATGCCGCAGTGCTTCCACAGCGGCGGCGCTGTAACTTTGCTGGCAGTGGTAGCCGCCCTTTTCGCGAACGTGGGCGGAGATTTCCGGCACGGCATTGGCGGGGCAGGCGATCATGGAGGCGATCCCGGGGTGGAGCATTTCCAGGTCGTTATGGCTATCGCCGATGGCAAACACTTGCTCCGGAGTCAGGCGGAAATGCCGGGCGACGCGGGCGAGGCTGCTGCCTTTTTGAAAGTCGCGGTGGCCGAAGCGCAGGTAGATGGAATTCCGTTGCCAACCGAGGGCGGAGTCAGGAGGCACCATGGCCACGATGCGGCTGTGCAGCCAGCCCATTTCCTCTTCCGTGCGGGCGATGATGCCAGCGGGTTCTCCGGGTTGCTCGATCCACTCAGCACCGGTGTGCTCTTGCACCAGATGCCGGATTTGCGAAATGGTTTCCCTCATGTCGTCGAGCAAGTGCGAGATCGAGCGCGCGCATTGTTCGTTCCATTCGGTATCTTCCTGCCAGGTGCCATCGGCGGCGGGGAAAAAAATTTCGCGCTCGCGAGCGACGATGAAATGAGGAGGGGAGGGGAAATGGCTTTCTGCCAATCCTTCGATCATGTGCGGCAGTGCGCGACCGGTGTTGATGCCCCAGAGGGCGTTGTGCTCTTTTTCCAAATGCCGCAACAGATCAAATAGCTCCGGTGTGACGGGCGGATCCGTGGCGGGATTGTGCAGGGTGCCATCGAAATCAAACGAGAGGATCGTGCGGGGCGTCTGGGGAGTGGAACAAGCTGTCACGCCAGAGCATTACCTCAGGAAAGCGGCATCGGCAATGGCGGATTCGGCGGGACCATCGCCGCTTCTATGATGGTTCATGTCATATTTTTCCTCGGTGGTGATGATGATTTTTCTTGCCTTTGCCTAGGGGATGCCTATCGTGACGCCTTCCACCGATGAGTGACTCAATGATGCACTCGTCAAATTTCGTGGAAACTACAGTCGCATGGCATCGGGGGGTGCCATGCGACAATTTTTTGGCTTGAACGCAAGAGCGGGACAGAATGTTTCGCGCATTCCATGAATGATTTTCATGGAATGGTGGTTTTCGCTGGATCGATGCAAAAACTTGCTGTTTTGGATTTGATGCGGGAGAAAATTGATGTAACCTCGGTCCTGCAAAAGACTTGCAACAAGCAAGAGCTGAAAATTTCAGGAAAATCAACGATCGATGCCAGCGACAGGAAACTACATAGAGCGGATCTACCGGGCCTTGAATGCGGCTGCAGGCGAGGGGTTGCAGGATCCAATGTCCGATTGTGCCGCCGCCTTGGATCACGTGGGAATGCGGCTGAATATCTCGCGTCTTCCTCTCTCGGAGGCGATTTGGCATGCGCATTTGGACTCTCCGGTGATTTTGTGGAGTCCAGCCCGTAGGCGATTTTTGATGGTGTTGCAGGCCGGAACCTTTCGTGTGCGAATCATCTGGCAGGGGGATCCGGTGGATCACATGGTCAACACTTCGCGAGCTGCGTTGGCGCGCAAGTTGGGGTTGTCCAGCATTCATGATGAACTGGAAGTCGGCTTGATTCATCCGAAATTCATGTCCGAGTTGGCCAGTTCCCAGACGAAGGTCACTGTCCATCACGATGAGCACAGCGGCGAGCATCATGACCACGGCGGGGCACATCACTTGCCGCCATTTCGCCGTTTGCTCAAGATCCTGCGCCCGGAAAGGCGGGAGATTCTGCTGTTGTTGGTTTTTGCCTTTTTCTCGGGAATTTTGTATCTCGCGCTGCCCTTGGTGATTGACCGGGTGGTGACGAATCTGGCGTTTGGCACGCAGACGGCACCCTACTATCAGGCGCTGTTGATTCTCGGCCAGATGCTGGCAGCCTGTTTGCTGTTGCAGGCGTTCATCATCGGCTTCCAATATTATGTGGCGGAATTGATCCAGCGCCGGATTTTTGTGAGGATCGCCGGAGATTTGTCCCACCGGTTGCCGCGCGTGGCGGCCCGGGCGTTTGATCGGATCCATGCGCCGGAACTGGTGAACCGCTTCATGGATGCGGCCACTGTGCAGAAAAACACGGCGTTCTTTCTGATGGATGGCATCAACGTGCTGGTGGCGACCATGATCGGCTTGTTGCTGCTGTCATTGTATCACTTCTATCTGATGATTTTCGTGATCATCTTGATCGCGTTGGTGGTGGTCTTCACATGGCCGCAGAGCCGCAGGGCGGTCGATACCGCTATCACCGAGTCGCTGTGCAAATACAATCTTGTGGCCTGGTTCGAGCAGGTGGCGACCTACCCGTTCATGTTCAAGGGGCGAGGCGGCTTTGAAATGGCGTATCAACGCACGAACGCTCTGGCCACGGATTACATCAACGCGCGGCGTCAGCATTTCCGCATCGTGCTCCGCCAGATCGGCGGGTTGTTGATCATTTCGGTGATGGCCAGTGTGGCGCTGCTGATCCTGGGAGTGTATCTGGTGCTGAGGCAGGAATTGACCCTGGGTCAATTGGTGGCCAGTGAGATCATCATGAGTGGCATCGTGGCCTCGGTGATCAAGCTCGGGAAAAAACTGGAGACCTGGTATGACACCCTAGCTGCCACGGACAAGATCGGTCATTTGTTGGATTTGGAAACCGAGGAGGAACAGGGCGAGGTGCTGGAAAACATTGATTCCTCGCGCGGCATGTTGGTGGAGGCCAAGGGGGTGAAATTCGGCTACAAGGAGGGTCATACGCTGTTTGAAAACCTGAATTTCAAGTTGGAACCCGGCATGCGAGCCTGCATTTGCGGCACCCATGGCAGCGGCGTGAGTTCCTTGCTGGACCTCTGTTTCGCGCTGCGTGAAACCACGGCCGGATACATCAGCTTCGATGGTCTGGACATGCGGGCGTGGCATCTGGAAACCTTGCGTGGTGACATGGAACTCCTGCGGCTCAACGAGTTTGTCTCCGGCACCGTGATTGAAAACCTGCGTCTGGGGCGCAGTGATATCACCCTGGATGAAATCCACAGCGCGCTCAAGACCGTGGACATGCTCGACGAATGCCTGCGCTACAGCGAAGGTCTGGACACCCAGATGCAGGTGGGTGGTTCGCCGTTTTCCCCGCGTCAGCGCGTTTCCCTGCTGGTAGCCCGGGCCTTGGTGCAGAAACCGCGCTTGTTGTTGATCGATGAAATTTTCGATGGTCTGGATGATGAAAGCCTGATCAAGCTCACGCGCATTGTTTTCGATGCCCAGCGCCCGTGGACGGTGGTGGTGGCCACCCGTATGAACGAGTTGCGTGAAATGTGTCAATTGTGGATCCGTCTATCGTAATGAACACCCACCCCCCTGAAACAATCATGAGTGTATCTCCATCGCACAAAAAGAAAAAGAAGAGGGAACTGGTCAGCAGCCGTCTGCCGTGCATCAATCTCACGGGATCGAACCGAGCGCCGCATTTGTTTTGCCGTTTTCTGCTGATCGCTTTTGTCCTGCTGATGCTGTTTACCGCCTTCGCGCCGTGGCGTCAGTTTGTGAGCGGTTCCGGGCGTGTGATCGCCTTTGATCCTCTGGAGCGCCGCATCAATGTGGAGGCTCCGGTGTCGGGACGGGTGAGCAAGCTCAATATCAACGAGGGGCAGCTGATCCGCGAGGGAGATGTGATTGCAGAGATCCAGGATAACGACCCTAATTTGTTAGAGAACCTGCGGGCACAGCGCTCGGCGGCACAGAGTCGTGTGGAGCTGGTCAATACACGCATCGATGCCCTGGATGCGCAGGTCACCCAGCAGACCATGGCCAAGGAGCAGGCGCTTGATTCCGCGCGGCAGAAAGTCAACGCGGATCAGATCGCTGCGGAGACGGCGGTGCTGGACTTCACCCGGGTGGAAAATCTTTTTCAAAAAGGTCTGAGCTCACGCCGTGAGTACGAAGCCGCGATATTGCGCCGCGACTCCACGTCCGCTTCCTTGTTGTCTTCCCAAGCTGCGCTGAAACGCACGGAAAACGAATTCAACGCGCTCATTTCCGCGACCACCGCGTCCCGTCAATCCGCTCGCAGCGACATGGCCAAGGCGCAGGAGGAATTGTCCGGCCTGGAAATCCGCGTCAGCCAAAACATGCGTCAGGTGATCACCGCGCCGCGCGATGGCATCGTGCTCCAGGTTCCTGTCACGGATGGCAGCTACCTCAAACCGGGTGATCTGATCTGTGTGGTGATCCCCAACTCCGAAAAGCGATTTGCGGAAATTTGGGTCGATGGCAATGACGTGCCGCTGATCAAGGCGCGCAAGGAGGAAAACGGCGTGGTGACACCGGGCAGCTCGGTGCGTTTGGCGTTCGAGGGCTGGCCGGCGGTGCAGATCATCGGCTGGCCGCAACTGGCCGTGGGCTCCTTCGGCGGCGAGGTGATGTTTGTGGATGCCACGGATGACGGCACCGGGAAATTCCGCGTGGTGGTGGCACCGGTGGAGGACACGGTGGATCGCGGCGATGGCAAGGGGCCGGTGAAAGTCGGCTGGCCGGATGGTGACCGCTGGCTGCGCCAGGGAGTGCTGACGAATGGCTGGGTGCTGCTGGACGAGGTGCCGCTGTGGTTTGAGATATGGCGACAAATGAACGGCTTCCCCGCCATTGGCACGGGACTGAAGGAAGACCAACCCAAGGAGAAATCGAAATGAGGAAGATCACGCGTTTGCTGCCGTTGCTGGTCGTTGGGGTTTTCGCAGGATGGCCCTTCACCCTCTGCGCCGCGCCCTTGCAGTTGGAGCAGGTGTTGACCACGGTGCGTACGCAATACCCGCCCCTGCTGGCCGCGTGGTTGCAGCAGGATATCGCCAGCGGCCGGGTGCGCCAGGCGGAGGGTGCATTCGATCCCATGCTCGTCGCCTCGCTGAATTTCCGACCCCTCGATTATTACGAGGGTGCGAACATGAGCTTTCTGATTGACCAGCCGCTGCTCTCCGGCGGCAGTGTGTATGCCGGCTACCGCCTCAGCACCGGCAGCCTGCCCAGCTACGATCGCAAAGACCGCACGTCATCTTCCGGTGAAGCGGTGGTGGGGGCGAGGATACCGCTGTGGCGTGATCGTGCCATCGATTCCCGCCGCGCCAATCTGGGCAAAGCCGCGGTGGATCGAGAGCTCGCCGATCCTCTCATCCTACGTCAATACCTAACATTTCACCGCGCCGCGCGCATTGCTTATTTCAACTGGATCGCCACCGGGCAGCGCTTGAGTGTGGCCGAGGATGTGCTGCGTGTGGCCAAGCTGCGGGATGATTTTCTCAAAAAACAAGCGGAAGCCGGAGCCATCGCGCCCATCGTGCTGGTGGACAATCAACGTCTGGTCGTGAGCCGGGAAATCGCGGTGCTGAACGCGAACCGCCGTTTTGAGGCCGCGAGCATTGAGCTATCGCTTTTCCTGCGTGATGCGAAGACCACCGAGCCGGTGCTTCCGCTGCGCGGGCAATTGCCGGCGGATTTTCCCAAACCTGTCGTGGTGGATCAACTCCGTTTTGTCTCGGATCGGGCCCGTGCCACATTCCGCCGTCCCGAGGTGCGGGAAATTGATCTGCTGGTGCGCAAGGGCGAGATCGACAAGCAACTGGCCAACAACAACCTCAAACCGAATCTCGACTTGGCCATGGAGATGAACCAGGCGATCGGCAATGATGTGCCCAAGGACATCAAGGACACAGAGATCAACGGTCTGCTGCGTTTTTCCGTGCCCATCGGCAGGAACGAGGCGAAGGGTCGTTTGCAAGACATCGAGGCCAGCATCCGGCAGTTGCAGCAAAGGCGGCAATTCGCCTGTGAGCAGATCAATGCCGAGTCGAACAATACCTATCAGGAAGTGCGCACGGCATTTGAGGCACTGGATCAGACCAAGCTCAACGTCAAGCTCGCCCGCCAGCTCGAGGCCGCCGAGAGTGCGCGTTTCAAAGAGGGGGCCTCGGATCTGCTGGCCTTGCAGATCCGCGAGCAGGCCACGCTGGATGCGCAGTTGCTAGAAATTGACGCCTTTCTCGCCTACTACCGTGCCTTGGCCGATTACGAAGCGGCGGTGGCGACCGATGCGCCGAACAGCTTGTTGAGTGCCAAGCCGGAAAGTCCGTGAGGCTCGCTACGTGATCTCAGCCGAGCTGTCGTGCGGCTTGCAGGGTGTTTTTCATCAGCATGGCGATGGTCATGGGGCCGACGCCGCCGGGGACCGGGGTGATGGCTTTGCAGCGGGGAGCCACTTCGTCAAAAGCGACATCGCCGGTGAGACGGAAGCCGGATTTTTTGCCAGAGTCTGGCACGCGGTTGATGCCCACATCGATGACGACGGCACCTTCCTTGACCCAATCAGCCTTGACCATTTCCGGGCGACCCACGGCGGCGATCAGGATATCGGCCTGGCGGCAAAGAGCTGGCAGATCGCGCGAGCGCGAGTGGGCCACGGTGACGGTGGCGTTGGCATTTTTTGCCATCAGCAGCAGTGCCATGGGTTTGCCGACGATCATGCTGCGACCCAGCACCACGACATTCGCGCCGTTGGTGTCGATGCCAGCGGATGCCAGCAAACGCATGGAGCCGGCAGGAGTGCAGGGCACGAACCCGGTGGGGTCTTCCAGCACCAGCTTGGCGACGTTTTCGGGATGGAAGCCATCAACATCCTTGCGCGGATCGATGGCGCGGATGATTTCCTCCTCGTGGATGTGGGGGGGCGGCGGGCTTTGCACCAGGATGCCGTGGATGGCGGGATCGGCATTGAGACGGCGCACCACGTCTAACAATTCCTCCTGGGTGGTGGTGGCAGGCAGGACGATTTTTTGGGAATGCATGCCGAGTTCGGCGCAGGTTTTGACTTTGGAGCCGACATAGACCTGCGAGGCCGGATCTTCACCCACCAGCACGACGGCGAGTCCCGGATGGATGCCCTGTTGTTGGAGTGCGGCGATTTCTTGTTGGCATTCGCTGAGAACGGCGGCGGCTACGGATTTTCCGTCAATGAGTTGCATGGCGTTGGTTTAGTGGATGGGTGCGGGTTGTGACAGGTCGTTTTCGATGGTGAGGCGCATCTGTTCAAAATCCTCGTCGGAGATTTTGCGCGGAATGTGAAGAGGCTCATCGATGCTGAGGTGGATGCAGGAAAAGGGTTTGGGGATCTCGAACCGGTCCCAGGTCTTGAGTTTCCAGGAGGCGGAGCAGGTCACGCGCAGGGAAACGAGGGCGGAGCCGGTGAGTTGGGACAGTTTCAGCGGGCCGGCCTGAAGTGTGCGGGCGGGGCCGCGCGGGCCATCGGGGGTGATGCTGATATCGTTGCCGGCGTCGAGGGTTTTTTTCAATTCCAGCAGGGCCGCCGTGGCGCGCCGCGAGCTGGAACCCCGCACGGCACCCAGGCCGAAGGTGCGCAGGGTGTGTTCGATGATGGCACCGTCCTTGCTGGCGCTGGTGAGGGCGGACAACCCGTGGGGACGCGGGCATTTTCTTGTCCAGGCGACAATGGCGGGGATGATTTGCCCGTGCCAGAAAATGAGGATGATGGGTCCGTCGATTTTTTCGAATGATTGCGTGTGCTGGAATTTGACCCGCAGGGTGAGGCCCAGAATGCGGATCATCCATCCGGCGAGTGTGCCGAGGATTTTTTCCTTGGAGCCTCCTTTGATCTGGGTGGCGCGGGCTGGGGAAGGGGTGGACGACATTCAGAGGAAACCTGCGGGGTGAAGGGTGTCAACAAGGTATTGCTGACGGGAAATCATTTGTTGATAGAGGCTGTGGCGTTGCGGATCGGGGAGGCAGCGGCTGGTTTCGTCACAGCGGATGAGATACTGCGCCATGTCCTGCACGGCGAGCGTTTCGCCATGGAGTTGGAAGAAGACGAGGGCGGCGTGAATGGCGGCGCCAAAGGCCGGGCCTTGGGGGCTGGTGAGCGCGATCACCGGAATGCCGAAAACATCGGCGAGCAGTTGACGTGAGACGGAGCTGTGGGAGATCGCTCCGGTGAGGTGGACTTCGGGGGGATCGAAACCCAGTTCGCGCATGCGGCCAAGGCCGTATCCCAATCCGAGCGCCACGCCTTCCATGGTCGCACGGGCCATGTTGGCGGGAGTGAAATTGTCCGGTGTGACGCCATGGAGAACACCGGTGGCTTCGGGAAGGTGGGGAGTGGTTTCCCCGCTGACGTAGGGCAGAAACAACAAGCCTTCCGCTCCGGCATCACTGGAGCCGAGCATTTCCTCGAACTGTTCCGGACTCCAGCCGTAGTGACGACGGAGCATGTCGGGCGCGCTGGCCGCATTGTTCGTGGCGGCGGATGCCAGCCACTGGCCGGTGGCATCGCAGAGCAGAGCGACTTCACCACTGAGATCCACGCAGGGAGTGGAGGATACGCCGGAAAGAATCCCGCTGCCGCCCATTTCTAACGAAACCTTGCCCGGTGCCACGCATCCGGCACCCAGGCAGGCAAGCATGGGTGAGCCGCTGCCCAGCGAGATCATCAGTTGAGGATCAAGCCCCCATGCGTCCGCGAGGGCTTTGCGCAACGAACCACAGGACGAGATCGAGTCGCCCAGGGGCGGGAGCAGGCTGCCGAGCCGGGCATCGATGAACGAACAGATTTCTTCAGACCATTGGCGTTTGCGCACATCGAAGAGCCCGGAGCCTGAGGCCATGCCCGCATCGGTGACGATGTTGCCGGTGAGCCAGTAGTTGATGAAATCCTTGAGCGAGAGAATGTGAGCGGTGCGCTGGAAATGATAGGGTTCGTGACGTTTGAGCCACAGGCAGTGGGCGGCGGTGCTGTCGGCGGCGATGGGATTGCCGATCAGTTCGATGAGCCCGGGGTTGCCACCGAAGGCGCGGGCGATTTCCTCCGCTTGTCGATGGGCCGAGGAGTCGCCGGGCATTTTGGCGGGACGCACGATGCGGTTTTCCTGATCCAACATCACGGTGCCTTGCAGGCAACTGCTGACGCCGATGCTGGAAATCCTGTGTCGTTGCTCCGCGAGTGGAGCGAGGCAGGCGCGGATGGAGTGATCGACCGCCTCGATCCAGTGGAGCGGGTTTTGTTCCCGATGTCCGTCAGCCAGGCCCTCGATCCAGCGGTGCGGGTAAAATGACTCGGCGAGCACGGTGGCGCTCTCCAGTTCGAGAGCGAGCGCGCGGGTGCCAGCAGGGCTGATGTCGATGCCGAGAAATATCATAGCCGTCGTATGTGGGGTGCGGTGCGCGCTGAGGTTCTCCGATGGTGTGCCATTTGGCAAGGACTGGCGGAAAATTTCTTGTGACTCACGGTTGGCGGAAGTGATCCCAGCCGCCGTGCAGGTTCATGGAGTTCTCTTTTTCCACCATGCGGCCGATGCAGGTGAGGGGAGTGTCGGGAAACGCGCGGGACCATCGTTTTTGCAGCGACGCACTGCGGGATGCGTCAACGGTGAAGAGCAGTTCGTAATCCTCGCCGTCTTCCAGTGCCTGCCGTATGGTGCAGCCCTCGTGGCAGGGGAGAGCCGCGAAGTCAATGTCATAGCCCAGCGATGAGGCAAGCGCCAGGCGGGGTAAATCTTTCGCCAGACCATCGGACAAGTCCATCATCGATCGGGCGAAGCCATGGCGCACCAACCACTGCGACTCACGCACGCGGGGCAGGAAATCCAGGTGTCGTCCCGCCAGTGATCCGCCCAGTTGTCCGGTGACAAAAATGCTGTCTCCACATCCTGCTGTAGATCTCAGCACCAGTTGGGATTTTTTCACCACACCGGTGGCAGCTATGGAAATGCTGAGGCTTTGGGAGCAGGAAGTCGATGTGGTCTCGCCGCCCACGATGCTCGCTCCGTGTGTGCGGGCGCAGTCCGCCATGCCTTGGTAGAGAGACTCCAGGTCATCGATCACGGTGTCCTGGGGAAGGCTCAAGGTGACGAGAAACCAACGGGCGGTTCCGCCCATGGCGGCAAGATCGCTGACCACCCGGGCGATGGCCTTCCAGCCGACGCGACGCCGTTTTTCTTCTGGCAGGAAATGCACCCCTTCGATGATGGCATCCGTTTTCAGCAGTTGCCAGTGGGTGCGGGAAAAGGGCACCACGGCGCAGTCATCTCCGGGCCCCGTGTGGAGATCCGGAGGCGCGGCCGGCAATTGCGCGAGCAGGCGGCGTATCACCTCATCCTCGCCGAGATCACGCAGGGATTTCATGGCTGGGGGAGATCGGGCAACGCACCCGCGCGCATCGCCAATTGCATCGCTACCGTTGCGGAGTTGAAAAAGAAATGAATGCTGATCGCCGCCCAGATTGAGCCTGTCCACTCGTAGGCCAGCGCGAGCAGGATACCCAACACAAACAAGGGCAACAGTAGCGGGACATTGCCGTGGCAAGCCGCAAACAACAGCGCGCTGAACAGCACTCCGGTGCGGATGCCGGATATGGATTTTGCCACAGGGTAGAGGTAGCCACGGAAAATCACTTCTTCGGCGAGCGGTGCTACGATGGCGGCGGAAAAGGCCATCAGCCCCACACTCAGAAGATCCTTGCTCTCCCGCAGCAAGGCCACGGCATCCTGTTGGCTGCTGCTTCCCACCACTTGTTCCAGCCAGGCGATGTAGCCACTGGCACTCAACACCGCCAAAAACACCCACATGCCCAGCACCACCGCCGGACCGATCAGGAAAAACAGCGACCACCGCGCCCAGCGCAAGCCCAGCCACGCGGCGGGCCTGACCCTCCAGCAAACGATGCCCGCCACCATCGCCACCAGCACCGCAAACACCGCGATATTGCTCAACAACATCGAGGGGGTCAGCGCATTTTCAGGGCTTTTGTCGGCTGCCGCCGCCGCACTGAGGCCGAATCCCACAAAAATCATGCTCATCAAGGCAAGGCCTGCGATGTCCACACGATGGCACCACCAGGTGGGCACTTTGCCCCAGCTTGGCAGCGGCGGCGGAATGGCCACCGGCGAGCCTTGTTCATCATACATCACCAGACGGGCATGTCTTCTCGTGGCACGGATCACCACCCCGACGATCAGGATCAGGAATGCCACGCTGAAGGATGCCGCCAAGATGCTGGTGGCGATGTTGATGCTGGGGATTCCGCTCTGCTGCACGGCCGAAGTTACCCATCCGCGACACCGATGCCAACTGATTTTCACTGTGAGGAATTTTTTGCGCAACTGGCTGATTTTCCTCGATACATGGAAAAAAATGTGCTAACCAAAGCCGAGAACACCATCATTTTGCACTTGTGGAAGCAACACCCTTTACCCCGCCGTCGATCGAGGCGCTGAACAAGCTCCTCCCGGCCTATGAATTTCTCGATTTTATCGCGCAAGGCGGCATGGGTGCCGTGTATCTGGCCAAACAAATTTCTCTCGATCGCCAGGTGGCGGTGAAAATCCTCCCGCGTGAGCTCAGTGCGGACCCGGAATTCCGCGCCTCGTTTCAGACCGAGGCCCGTGCCATGGCGAAGCTCAATCACCCGAATCTGATCAGCATCTACGATTCCGGTGATGTCGATGGCATGCTCTACATCGCCATGGAGTATGTTCCCGGAAAATCCCTCTACCACTCTTCCTGGAATAAAAAAGTCGATCCCGCCGAGGCCAGTCGCATCCTCATCGCCATTTGCGAGGGCCTCAGTCACGCTCACGAAAACGGCATCATCCACCGCGATATCAAGCCCGCCAACATCCTGCTGACACCGAAGATCGAACCCAAAATCGGCGATTTCGGCCTGGCTCAGGCCGTGGGTGTCAAGCACGAGGGCATCGTCATGGGCACGCCCGGCTACGCCGCCCCCGAGGTCATTTCCCACCCGGAACGCGCGGACCGTCGGTCAGACATTTTCGCCGTGGGCGTGATGCTCCATGAGCTGCTCACAGGGAAAAAACCTGAACCCGGTGAAACCGCCTCCAGCCTCTGCGGTTGCTCGAAGGACTACGATCTCGTCATCCAGCGCGCCACCCACCCGAACCCCGTGATGCGCTATCCGGATGCCTCCTCGATGGCTCTGGCCATTCGCGAAATCGGTAAACCATCCACCAAGGCCAATCCTCTGTTGACCAAAGCCTCCGCTCGCCCCACCGCCATGCAGCGCCCCGTCGGTGCCGCGGCGTCGGCCGCGAAGGTCCCGGTTCCTGCCGGAAAAAGCCCTGCCGACAGCCCCGATGACGACCTGCCCCTCCCCTCGCTGGTGGTTTCCTCGGGCAATGCGTCCTGGAGCTACGTGCGCAACTTGCTCATCATCGCCGCCCTCGCGGTGGTGGTGGTTTTCGTCTATCAAAAATTGCAAATTCACAAGCAGGAGGTGGCCAAACGCGAGCAGGCCTACATGCTCAAGCAAAAGGAAGAGGAAATGCGCCGCCGTCGCGAGGCCGAACAGGCCCTGGTGGATCAACAAAAACAATCCGCCGGCTCCCCGGGCGACGGCATCACCGCGACTCCGTCCACGACCAAGCCCTTCGTCCCGGAACCCAAGGAAGAGACTCCCATGGAGTCGCTCGAACGCCTCCAATACGATCTCTCCAAAGGCTCACGCGCCGAAATGCCGATCGGCTCGAAACGCCGCGGCGAGCTCGATTTCTTCCTCGTCACTACCCCCATGTCCTGGGACGCCGCCCTCCTGTTTGCAGAAAAACACGGCGGTCACATCGCTCTGCCCAGCAGCGAGGATGAACTCACCTTTCTCACCTCTTTGCTGAAAAACAGCGAGACGATCTGGATCGGTGCCGGTCGCAGCGGGCGCGATCAATGGATCCTGCTCGACGGCTCACCCTGGTCCATCGAGAAAACCCCTCCGGGCCTTGGCAACTACGCCACCCTCTCTCACCTCGGCAACGTCCGCGCCGGCGATGTCTCGCGCGAGTTGCCCTTCATCATCGCCTGGCATCGCGATGGCTCCAATCCCTCTTCCCTGATGAACCTGCTGGCCACGACCCGCAAGTCTCTCGACTCCCAGTCTCCTCGTTTTCCTCCCGGTACGGAGGCCGTCGGTGCTCGCTATTATCTCCCCGTCGTGCGTCCCATGAGCCGGGCGCAGGCCTATGAACTGGCTCAGCAAGCCGGCGCCCACGTCGCCGCTCTCAGCAATCGCGAGGAAGGCTACTGGGTCACCGATCAGCTCGCTGCCCTCAAGGCCGAACGCGGCATCTGGCTCGGCGGTGAGAAAATCGGTGGCGTCTGGCAGTGGGTCACCAAAGAATCCTGGACCTACGCTCAATGGGCGGCGGATTCCCCCGATGATGATGAATACGCCACCCTGCTCGTCTATCTTCCCGGCAAAGGCTGGCACAACGTGGACAAAGAAGAAGAGGCTGATGGTGTGCTGCTCGAGTGGAGCAAAGATGCCAGCGCCTCGGAAAACAGCAGCGTGAATCTCAATGCTCCCACTCTCGGCATCGGTCCGCTGATGACCAAGTGCCGCGAGCTGATCGTCGCCTCCGCCAAAGAGCGTGATGACAAACTCGCTGCCAATGTCAAGTCCTTCAACTGGGACCTCGATGT